>CETL01147400.1_pt1 | contig 31927 bp, 30 predicted proteins | sample 356371 | NCBI WGS metagenome assembly CETL01 (sample SAMEA2622518, study PRJEB7988) | marine metagenome | biome: marine biome (ENVO:00000447); feature: surface water layer (ENVO:00002042); material: "saline water (ENVO:00002010), including plankton (ENVO:xxxxxxxx)" | depth 5 m | reverse complement strand
TCAAGAGTATCTCAGATTTTCTAGGTCCTTCATAACTATAATGCTAGAATAACACAAATTTCATTACCATAATAATAGTGTGTAGTATTCAAAGTGAAGATACCAATTTTACGTCATAGCTTTTGGGAAGTTTTTTTGTTATTTCCATTGCTCTATTGTGATCAGGTTCAGGTAAAAATATTGTGCCGCCCGATCCACTCAGATGAACTGGTCCAAATTTAGATAATGTGTTAGCTGCTTTCTTAATAGCAGGATATTTGGAGAAAACATATTGTTCAAATGAGTTGGATGTATTACCATGCAAAAAATCTTCATATGACGTATCATTGAGTTTTTCATGGAGTTTTATATTTCGATAAGCATCCTGAGTTGAAATAACTTGTTTACTCAAAATGAGAATAAATGTACACGATTGAATAAAAATATTAGTCAGGATATCTCCTTTTCCCTCAACCCATGCATTACCCTGATTAATAAAAAAAGGGACATCACAGCCTAGCTTAGATGCGAGTGTGAGTAACTTAGATTTTTTCATATTTAACTTATACATACAATTTATTGCCTTTAAGGTTGTTGCTGCATTTGAGCTTCCTCCCCCCAAGCCCGAACCGAGAGGTATGTGTTTTTCTAATTTGATATCGAGCCCTATATTTTTTTTTGGGAATATTCTTTTGATTAATGAAACAGTATCAAATATTATGTTTTTTCGTTCTAATTTTCTTATGTTGGATTTAATGATTATTTTATTGTCTCTCCTTTTTTTAAAAGAGATGCAATCAAATAAATCAATTAATTGGAATAAACTTTGAATATCATGTAATCCATCGGGTCTTTTTTTTAAAACATGGAGAAAACGATTAATTTTTGCATGTGATTTATATTGCTTCATCTTTTTTTAAAGATCTGAGCTTCTCTATGAATCCAGAGTCATAACTTTTTGTTGTTGTTAAAGTTTGAATTATTTTCTCATATTCATCAATAAGAGAGTTTTTTAAAAGTATTTTGCAATGATGCTCAATTATCTCAGGATCTTTATCTTTCATAAAAGCAACTGTGGAGTATTTTAAAGCTTGAGAGTAGTCCCCCTTTTTGTATAGTACCCAGCTCATACTGTCTATTATTGCAGCATTACCGGGATCATGACTATATGCCTGTGAGACATAATTGGATGCATCATCATATCTATCTGTATGTAAAGTAAGACTATAACCTAGTGCATTTAATGTATTAGTGTTCTTACTGTCGATACTTAAGATCTGCAAGAGATCATCCTCCATTTTCTCTATTTCACTTATTGACTCGTAAGCCATAGCTCTGGAATACAATACACTAATATTTCCAGGATTATCCTCTAAGTATGCAGATGTTAAATTAATGATTTCCTGATAGTGTTCCTGCTCTCTGTGAATTGAGATACTTTTCATCAAAACTTGGACTTGGTCAGCCTCAACTTTTATACTTTTTCTTACCTCATTGAGATAATCAAGTGCTTTAGCTGCTCCATCAAGTTTGTTCAACGATGTAGCAATATTAATATAGGCAGGAATCTTGAAAGAGTAATCTTCTATCCTTTCGAAATGATATATTGACTCTGAATAATTTTCTTGCTTAAGGTATAACAGTCCTCTCAAATATTCAATTCGATCATTATTGACGACGATAACTGATAGATATTTCTCTGAGAGATCGTAATACCCATTTTCAAACAATAAACTGGATAGTTCAAATAAAATGTCTACATCGCTCGGGGCTATACCTATAACAGATTGTATTAGTTTTTTTGCCTCAGTGATTTTGTCTTGTAATAAGTAACTCTCTAGTAGTTCTAAACTTACTTGTTTATCTATTAGTTTTTTTCCTTCCAGATATGATTTCAAAACTTTTTCAGCTGAATTAGGTTTATTGATTTGCAAATAAGAACTAGCAAGTAATCTGACAAGATTTCTCTCATTGTAAGTCTGGATTCTTTTTATAAGCTCAATTACCTCTGTTGACATATTATATGAATAAATCAACTCAATATATGAAATAGCTAAATCTCTTGAATAATTTGTCTCCAATTCTTTTTTAAGAAAATTTACTACATTCAGCCTATTCTTGTTCTCTATCAAGTAGAAGAATAACTTTGAAAAGTCAATTTTTGAAGTTGATTGGGTAAAGGCAATGTAATCTCGATAAAATAATTGTGCGGATACAAAATCACCCATCTCTAGAGATGAGATTAAACCAAATTTCAAAGATTCAGTAGATTTTTCTAGTTTATTCCATTGTTTAGTGATTATAAGAGCATCATTATACTGATAACGAGAGAGCGCAAGTTTCGACATTGTTGAAAATAATTTGATATCTCTAGTATCATCAATATCTCTAAGAAATAGATTTAAGGCTTTAGTCTGCTGATTATTTTGCAGTGCAATCCTGAAGTATATGGAATTGAATAATCTTTGATATTTTGGGTCATCAAAACTCTTTATAGGAGTTATGTCAGTTTTTTTTGTATTTGTATGGTGATTTGGCGAGCATCCGACAACAGAGGCAACGAAAAAAAATGTTAAAAATTTCAAATATTTCATGATAATAGTATAATATAGCACATAAGAACTTAACAGGTTGATTGCTGGAGAGAGACACAGATGGCCATAAACGTACTTGGTATTAACCATAAAACAACTCCTATAGGAATTAGGGAAAAGTTGGTTTTCGACAGGAAATCAGTGCCTCAAGCACTCAAAGACATTAAAAAAATTAAGGGAGTAAACGAAGTAGTTTTACTGTCAACTTGTAACAGAACAGAAATCTATACAGAAAATGACAAAGATAACTCTCAAATACTATCTTGGTTAAGAAATCAGAATTCATCCGTAGATATAACGACTTATACATACAATCACTACGATGAAGATGCAATCAAACATTTATTCAATGTAACCTCTGGGGTAGATTCGATGGTGATCGGTGAAAATGAAATCCTAGGTCAGGTAAAAAATGCGTTCAAAATCGCAGATGATCAGAAAACTGTTAAGACTACTCTAAAACGTTTGTTTGAGTATTCTTTTAATGTTGCAAAACAGGTAAGAACTGATACAGACATAGGCTCAAATCCAGTATCTTTTATGTTTACTGCCATGAGCCTCATAAAAAAAATCTTTAGTAAACTTGAATCAAAGAACGCGGTCATCCTTGGCTCTGGATACATGAGTCAACTTGCTATAAAATATTTGCAATCACATGGAATTACAAATATTACACTCACAAATCACTCACCCGAAAAAGGAAGAAAGGTTGCTGATGAAAATAACTGTATTTATACAAAAATTCACTATTTAGGTAATCTTATTTCTTCTAGTGATATAATCATATCTTCCACATCAAGTTCTACACCAATAATAGGAAAAGGTTTGATAGAAAGTTGTCTAAAAACCGCGACAAATCTTCCGCTTGTAATTATCGACTTGGGTGTACCAAGAGATGTTGAACCAGAGATTGTAAAACTGGATAATGTATATCTTTATAGTATTGATGATTTGGGTAAAGTAATTAAAAATAATTTTAAAATTAGAGAAAATGCATTAGACGAGGCGAATAACATAATCTCTCATAAAATATCTGAGTTCAAGAAATGGTTAAATACGCATCAATCAAATGACCTCATTAAAACATATAGGAGCTACATTGACGATATTACTTTGGGTGCAGTCATCAAAGCAAAAAAACAAATTGAGTCTGGAGAAAACCTAGATCAGTGTTTGATGCAATTAGCAGAATCATTAAAAAATAAATTAACCCATGAAACTACTTCACAAATGAGAGACTTACTCCCTCTACTAGATGACATTAACGCTAAAAAAGCAAAGAAAATATTTAAAAAAACATAAATTTTATCAATAGATCATGGACTTAGAAAATATTGAAAAAGAATTCTCTGGTCGCTCGAAAGTATTTGATGAATTAAAGAAAATTTTTCTAAGACATCAGGAAATTAATGAACTTCTTGAAGATCCAAAAACTTACGAAGATCACAAGCTATCAGAGAAACTGAATAAAGAAAGAGCAGAATTAGATAAACCAGCGAAACATTTTAAAGAATATGTGAATTTGATTGAAACAATTAGTAATACAAAAAAAATTATTGATAGTGAAAACGATGAAGATATCAAACAACTCGCTAAAGACGAAATTATAAAAGATCAAAAGTTAAAGCAAGAGCTAGAAGTTTTGCTTACTGATCTAATTACTAAGACTGATCCCAATGACGCAAGAGATATTTTTCTAGAAATACGTGCAGGCACAGGTGGTGATGAGGCTGCAATATTTGCAGGTGACTTGTATAGAATGTATACGAAATTTACTGAAAAAAAATCATGGTCTAGCGAGATTATCTCAATGACTGAAGCTGACCATGGAGGCTATAAAGAAATTGTAATAAAAGTAACTGGCACTAATATATATGGTGAAATGAAATTTGAATCTGGAACGCACCGAGTTCAAAGAGTTCCTGAAACTGAAACACAAGGTAGAGTTCATACATCTGCCGCGACGGTTGCGGTGCTGCCTGTTATCCAGGCTATAGACGAAGTCCAGATTACTGGTAGTGATCTTAGAATTGATACTTATAGGGCATCAGGGGCTGGCGGACAACACGTCAACAAGACTGACTCTGCTGTTAGGGTTACTCATCTTCCTACTGGCACGGTAGCTGAGTGTCAAGATGGCAGATCTCAACATAAGAATAAAGCTCAGGCACTAGAGATTTTATATTCAAAACTATTACTTCATGAACAAGATCAACAAAAACGTGAAACCGCTGAAGAGAGAAAATCTCTAGTTGGAAGCGGTGATCGATCAGAAAGAATAAGAACATATAATTTTCCACAAGGAAGAGTTACTGATCATAGAATTAATTTAACACTATATAAATTAGATCATATACTTGAAGGTAACATTGAGCCTTTGGTTGATGGACTTAAGAAATCTATTTAATCGATATGCAAAGATTAACCATAGAACAAAATCTTAAAATCTATAACTCAGAGATAAAAAAAAATGATTTAGAGTATTGTTTAATGGATTGTTTGGGTAAAGATAGGACGTTCTTGCATACTCAAAAAGAATATTTGCTTACAAAAGAGGAGCAATATAAATTCAACAATTATACTAGTCAGCTCAAAAAATCTATTCCGCTAGCGTATATTACAGGGTCACAACCATTCTATAAAAATCAATTTATAGTCTCTCCTGAAGTTCTTATCCCGAGGCCAGAAACAGAAATTCTAGTGGAAGAAGTTATCAATTCTGGAGAAAAAATGTACTCAAAAAATAAACCAGTTAAGGTTTTGGATTTAGGTGCGGGGACTGGTTGTATTGGGTTGTCGATTGCTGCAGAGAAACCAGAATGGTTGATATATTTGAGTGATGTCGAAATGGAGATAGCGAGGGTAATATATATGAATAAGATTAAATTAAATTTAAAAAACTGCGAAATAATAGTAACAGATTGGATGAGTACCTTTGCTAAAAATAGTTTTGATATTGTAGTCACTAATCCGCCATACATAGATAAATCATCAGTTGAAGTTGCAGATAGTGTAAAAAAATATGAGCCTAAAAAAGCTCTTTTTGCGGATGATTCTGGATTGTCACACATTAAGAGTATTATTGCCTCGTCAAAAAAATCTCTCAAAAAAAATGGGTACTTGTTTATAGAAAATGGTTATGATCAATCTCAGCAAGTTACAAAATTTTTGACAAAACACGATTTTAAAGACATTGATGTTTTATTAGATTATAATGACATCTGCAGATTTACAAAGTGTAGGTATGGAGATGGATAAAAAAACAGTTTCGAAGATAGCTGATCTAGCCAAGATACAAATTGACGATAACCAAATCGAAAATATAGTTGTTAACCTTGAGAAAATTCTAGATCTTGTAGATGAGATGAATTCAGTTAATACAGATAGTATTCAACCAATGTCTCATCCATTAAATCTTAAGCAAGAACTAAGGGTAGATGAAGTTACTGAGGAAAATTTACGAGATACATTTCAAGAAAATAGTGACACTGCAGAGAATGGATACTATAAAGTTCCAAAAATTATAGACTAGTATGAACGAGAAAACACTAATTGAGTTAAGCAAAGATATCAGATCAAAAAAAATAAGCTCTTCGGAGTTGACTGAATTTTTTTTAAATAGAATAAAAAAGTATGATTCCAAGCTTAATAGTTTTATAACTGTTACAGAAGAATACGCCCTAGAAAGGGCTAAAATAGCTGACAAACAAATTGCAAAAGGTGAAATTGAAAAATTAACTGGTATACCTATTGCTCAAAAAGATATATTTTGCACAAAAGGAATTAGAACAACTTGTGGATCAAAAATGTTAAGTAACTTTACTAGTCCCTATGACGCAACAGTGATTGAAAGATTAAATAATGAGGGTTCGGTGATGATTGGAAAAACTAACATGGATGAATTTGCCATGGGGTCCTCGAATGAAACAAGTTATTTTGGCAATGTACACAATCCATGGAATCTTGAGTATGTACCTGGAGGTTCTTCTGGGGGATCAGCAGCGTCCGTTGCAGCAGGTCTTGCGCCTTGTTCAACAGGTACAGATACAGGTGGATCGATCCGTCAACCTGCCTCTCTAACAGGAATATGTGGCTTGAAACCAACTTATGGAAGGGTGTCAAGGTACGGTATGATCGCTTTTGCATCAAGTCTTGATCAGGCGGGAATTTTTGCTAAGACTGCTGAAGATTGTGCGTTGTTACTTAGCTGCATATCTGGTCACGATAGTAAAGACTCTACATCATCCAAAGAAGCTGTCCCTGATTATCTTGATGAATGCCGAAATGTAAACTCGGTAAAAAAAATTGGGGTTCCATTAGAGTTTTTAAAAGACTTAGACAAAGGCGTTGCAGATGTATTCCAAGAGGCATTAAAAGAATTAGAAAATATGAAATTTAAAATAGTTGATATCAGTTTAAAAACTTCTAAACTAGGTGTCTCAGCCTATCAAGTTGTAGCACCTGCAGAGTGCTCATCTAACTTATCAAGATATGATGGAGTAAGATACGGTCATCGAGCAAGTGACGTGAAAGATATCTCAGAACTCTACAAAAAATCAAGATCTGAGGGTTTTGGTAATGAAGTCAAAAGAAGGATTTTGGTTGGGACTTATGCTCTCTCTGCAGGCTATTACGATGCATATTACATAAAGGCACAAAAAATAAGAAGCTTAATATCCAGTGAATTTAATACTGCTTTCAAGGAAGTTGATTTAATCATTGGTCCCACAGCTCCTGATGTCGCATTTAAGATTGGGGAAAAAATGAATGATCCAATTGCGATGTACCTCTCTGATGTTTATACCGTTAGTACTAATCTTGCAGGTTTACCAGCAATATCAATTCCAATGGGATTTAAGAATAACCTTCCACTTGGATTGCAAATTATTGGCAATCATTTTCAAGAATCTCAGATCTTATCTCTTGCTCGTCAATATCAAGAAGTAACTGACTGGCATAAAAAACTTCCGAGTGAATTATAATGAGTAAAGGATTCGAATCTACCATAGGCCTAGAAGTTCATGTTCAGTTGAACACAAGGAGTAAAATATTTTCTCCTGCATCAACTGAATTTGGAGCAGAACCTAATACACAGGCTTGTGCGATTGATCTGGGCCTACCAGGTGTATTACCAGTCTTAAACGGAGAAGCAGTAAAAATGGCGATCATGTTTGGTTTAGCTGTAAATGCCAAGATCGAAAATAATTCAATCTTTGCTAGAAAAAATTATTTTTATCCTGATCTTCCGAAAGGATATCAAATCTCACAATATGAGATTCCCATAGTGTCTGGGGGATCAATTGAAATAGAGACTGAAAATGTTAAAAAAAGAATTAACATAACAAGAGCGCATCTCGAAGAGGATGCTGGAAAATCAATTCATGATTTATTCCCAAACGAAAGTGCAATAGATCTCAATAGAGCAGGTACACCGCTTATTGAAATCGTTTCAGAGCCAGACATGGTTGATGCTAAAGAGGCAGTTAGCTACCTAAAAAGCATTCATTCACTTGTGAGATATCTTGAAATCAGTGATGGTAATATGCAAGAAGGCTCGTTTAGATGTGATGCTAATGTATCTCTAAAACAGAAAGGTTCAAGCGAGTTGGGTACAAGAGCAGAGATTAAAAACTTAAATTCATTTAAATTTGTTGAGCAAGCGATTAATTATGAAATCAGACGACAAAGTAAATTATTATTAAATAACGAAAAAGTCATACAAGAAACTAGGCTTTATGATCCTCAAAAAAATGAGACAAGGTCTATGAGGTCCAAGGAAGAGGCTAATGATTATAGATATTTCCCAGACCCAGATTTACTTCCAGTTGAAATAACAGAAGCAACTCTATCTAAAATACGAGAAAATATGCCAGAATTACCTAACGAGAGAAAAAAAAGATTCGCTGAACAGTACAAACTAAATGAGTATGATATTGGTATTCTTACATCTGATAAATCATTATCTGTTTTTTTTGAAACAATTCTTAAGACAAATGATATCGAGCCAAAGTTTGCCGCAAATTGGATTATTACAGAGTTATTGGCGCTTGCAAATAAACATGCTATTTTGGCTCAAGATATACGCATAACTGCTGAAGATTTTGCAGATTTGCTAGTATCAATCAAAAACAGTACGATTTCGTCAACCCAGGGTAAGTTAGTATTGGAAAAAATGTGGGAAACTGGTAATAATCCTAGCGCTATAATAAAATCTGAGGGTCTTTCTCAGATATCAGATAAGGATGAGCTGAACAAACTAGTTGATAATGTCTTAAAAAACCATTATAAAAGTGTAGAAGAATACAGGAATGGAAAAGAGAAACTATTTGGCTTTTTTGTGGGCGAAATAATGAAAGAATCAAAGGGTAAGGCTAGTCCGCAAATTGTGAGTAAAATATTAAAAGATAAGTTAAAAAAATGATTACTAATATACTAAAAAAAATTAAAGGGACATTTTCTACTGATTTATCCATCGATCTTGGAACGGCTAATACTCTTATCTACGTTAAGGGAAGAGGTATAGTGCTGGACGAACCAAGTGTGGTAGTCGTAAGGGACGATAAATCTACTAATGGTAAAAAAATCGAGGCCGTGGGTATTGAGGCTAAGAAAATGTTAGGTAGAACGCCAACAGGTCTACAAGCTATAAGACCTATGAAAGATGGTGTAATATCAGATTTTATGGTTTGTGAGAAGATGCTCCAGCACTTTATTAGAAAGGTACATGATAGTAAATTTTTTAGACCAAGCCCAAGGGTATTAGTATGCGTACCTTGTGGAGCAACACAAGTTGAGAGAAGAGCTATAAGAGAATCTGCTTCTGGTGCAGGTGCGAGAATTGTTCATCTTATTGACGAACCAATGGCTGCAGCGATAGGTGCAGGTATGCCTACAGATGAGCCGAGAGGTTATATGGTGCTCGATATTGGTGGAGGCACATCAGAAGTAGCAACAATATCACTAAATGGTATAGTGTACTCCTCATCTACAAGGATTGGGGGAGACACATTTGATGATGCAATAATGAGTTACGTTAGAAGAAACTATGGTTGTGTAATTGGTTATCCAACTGCAGAAAAAATCAAACATGAAATCGGTTGTGCATATCCAAGTAGTGATCTCCTAGAAATAGAGGTGAAAGGAACAAATCTATCAGCTGGTGTTCCTCAATCATTCACCGTAAATAGCAATGAAATCCTTGAGGCACTTCAAGACCCTCTTCAAGGTATTATCACAGCTGTCAAGACTGCTCTAGAGCAAACGCCTCCAGAATTAGGAGCAGATATACACGAAAGAGGCATGGTACTTACTGGTGGAGGTGCTCTTCTAAGAGATCTGGACAAACTCATCACTGAAGAAACTGGTATGTACGTGATTGTTGCAGAAGACCCAATGAGCTGTGTAGCCAGAGGCGGCGGAAAAGTTCTAGAAATTATAGACAAAGAAGGTATTGAATTTCTATCTGTTGAAAGTTGATAAGAATATAAATCCTCATGGAACGAATCTATAAGAAAAGTACTAAAGATTTTTATGGTTTAATTTTATTATTATCTTTATCTACTGCTCTAATTATTGTAGATCACAAGTATAATCAGGCTGATTATGTTCGATCATTTATCAATGATCTATTAGTATACCCAATTTATAATCTTTCCTCTTTGCCACGAAATATGATTACATCGTTATTACAGGAGTATCAAGACATTGACATGCTTGAAAATGAAATAAAAAAACTTAAATCCGAAAATATGTCTTTAAGAATTAAACTACAAGAATTTGACTCACTAAAAGAAGAAAATCAGAGACTGCTTGATATTGAAAAAAAATCACTTGCTTCTACAAAAAAACAGAAGATATCTAAAGTTTTAAATAATTCTGCAAGTCCAACAAGAAAGATTGCAATTATAGACAAAGGACAGAATGATGGCTTATATAAAGGACAAAATGTAATTGGAGTTAATGGGCTAGTAGGTCAAATCATAGAGTTAAATATGATGTCATCCAAAATTATACTCATTAATGATATTAATCATAATGTACCTGGCAACATAAGTCGGACAGGAGAGAAAGTTATCATAGCTGGAAGTAAAAATGATGATGATCTTATGATCCAATTCACACCAATTGATACAGAAATTAAAGTCGGAGACATAGTGACAACCTCTGGTGTTGCTGGTAGATTTAAATCAAATATTCCTATCGGAAAAGTAACAGCAGTAACAAAAGATCCAGAAAAAAAATTCAGTGACATCAGTGTCAAGGCATTTGAAAACTTGAATAATTTATCAGATGTCATATTAATTTGGGATTATAAACCATCAACTGAAATGAAAGATGAATAATCCATTAGTTATAATATTATCTACTCTTTTCTCAGTTATCCTAACGATATCAACATTTCCCCTTGGTTACTTCTCGCCAGATTGGATTTTCTTGGTCATTATATACTGGATAATTGCTGTACCTAACATGTATGGTCTTTTTGTAATTTGGTTAATTGGAATTATCACAGATGTTGCTGTTGGTTCAACACTAGGCATGAATGCTTTAACATACGTATTCTTGTCGTATGTTGTTAAGAGATTATATAAATCCTTGAGGTACTTTACAGTAATACAACAGAGCATTATTGTTTTAGCATTAATAGCAATAAAAATTACCTTTCTTTTATGGATTGATGCAATGTTAGGTACTGATATCTATTCAACCTCTATGTTCTGGACAATAATAACAAGTGCGTTTGTCTGGCCAATTATTTTCTTTAGTTTAAGATACTTTAGAAGAAGATATAACATAGCATGATAAAAGTTGTATTTGATGACCAATGTTCTAAGGAAGGAGAAAATCTAAAAAATATAATCCATCATTCACATCTAGCTAATGTGGAACAAAATATAGATGTGCTATTAAGTGAAAATGCTATGTGCTTCCTCAACCATGAAACAAATCCTCCATCAAAGATCGAGCTCAAAGAAATAAAGAACGCAAAAAGTAATGATTTAGTATATAAATTATTCCCCAAAAGAAATTCAAGTATCTTAGATTGTACTGGTGGATTTGGGAGAGATGCGATAGGATTTTCAAAATTAGGTTACAAGGTAACAATGATTGAGGAAAATCCACTTATCATAATGGCAGTAAAAAAATTTTTAGATAAATATGATAAGGCTAATATCAGATTAATGTATGGTAATTCACTGGATTACTTAAGAATGAAATCTGATTATTTTGATTATATTTATATTGATAGTATGTTTAAAAAATCAAAGAATAAATCAAAATCAAAGAAAGATTTAGAATTACTACAGTACCTTTGTAGAGAAAAAATAACTCGCTTTAATCTTGTCAAACAGGCAACAAAAAATCTTTGTGAGAGAATTGTTATCAAAGATAGCTTAAGCTCACTTTTAAAATATGACTCCGACTATTCTATTAAAACTAAATTAATTAGATATAATATATTAAAGGGTAATATTTAGACAGGTTCTGGAAATGCAATCTTATTTGTCCAATAAGCTTAATCTGATAGTTGAAAATCTTAATTTTAGCAAAATAATCTCTATATCAGAGGAATACGATAAGAGCATAGTGAATAGTCTGCCAAGTGATGTTTACACGATAGATATAATAAGTCACGTAGATCAGATAAAAGATCAGACTAATAATAAGGACCTAGTTATACTAGAGATTGACGAAAGACAGTATAATCAGGATATGCTCCTTAAAATAGCTAAGCTTAGGACTTATCATCAAACTAATCTTATAATACTCATAAAGCATTTGGGTACTCTTAGTACAAACCTATTTCATGAAACGCTTATGTCATATGGTTTTAAATATCTTTTCAGAGAGAAGCTTGAAAATATATTTTATGATCTTTATGAATATAATATAATTGATTATAAGATAAAGCCAGAATGGTTAAATAGTGATTATTGGGCGAATCCAGAGCTTTGGAAGAAATAAATGGAAGAAGTTATTAAAAAAGAAATTACGGATAAACTAGTTGATTCAGAGGTAGTGGTTGAAGGTAGTGAATCTAAATTTACTGTACATGTAATAAGTGATAGCTTTGCGGGCAAGACGATTATTGAACAACATAAAGTTATCTATGCTATTTTAAATAAATACATTGAAACAGGAGAAATTCACGCACTTACACTCAAGACTAAACCTAAAATGTGATGTCTTCTCCTATCTTGGATAATTATAAAGATAATAGAAAAATAATACATATCGATATGGATTCTTTCTACGCATCAGTGGAAATTGCAGAGAAACCTAATTTAAAATCTAAGCCTGTAGCTGTTGCGGGCAGTAGTGAAACTCGAGGAGTAGTCACGACATGTAACTACGAAGCAAGAAAGTTTGGTGTCAGATCAGCCATGCCGTCCATGACAGCAAAAAAATTATGTCCTGATATAATATTCATCCCAGTGCACATGGACAAGTACAGAAATATTTCAAAAGAGATTCATAAAATTTTTAAGTGCTACACTAAAGTTATTGAGCCAATATCACTTGATGAAGCATACTTGGATGTAACTTATTCAAAATACTGTAATGGTGATCCATCGAAAATGGCAATGCAGATACGCAGTAAAATACATAATGATCTCAGAATAACCGCTTCCGCAGGAATTGCTCCAAATAAGTTTTTATCTAAAATTGCTAGTGAATGGAAAAAGCCAAATGGTCAGTTTTGTATTACGAATAACATGATCGAAAAATTTATGATGAATCTTCCTATAAGAAAAATAGTAGGGGTAGGTGAGAAAACTGAGAAAAAAATTCATATGATTGGAGTAAAAACATGTGGAGATCTTCAGAATATAAGTTTGTTAGACCTCAAAGCAAATTTTGGTAAATTTGGTTCTACATTATATGACCTCTGTAGAGGAATTGATCTTCGTGATGTTGTATCTGATAGAGACTCAAAAAGTCTTAGTGTAGAAGATACCTATTCTGCTGATTTAAAATCCAGCAAAGAATGTGAAATGCAACTTTCTATATTACATCAGAAGCTCAAGAAAAGATTAAGTGAAGAAAAATTCATGAATAAAAAAATTAAATCCTGTTTTGTGAAAGTTAAGTATAATGATTTCAAAATCTCAAGTCATCAAACAACTTGTTTACTACCAGAAATTGAAATCTACTTAAAACTTCTTCGAAAGGCAATAGATAAAAAAAGTCGACCGATTAGATTATTAGGTGTCGGTGTAATTTTTGACAATAGACCTCAACTTAACTTGAATATCTATTAAATATTACTAGCATTATTAATTTATTTTACATATGATGAATATTACTTATTAAAGGGGTTATTAATGAAATTTGAAACAATTGCAGTCCACGGAGGATATTCACCTGAGCCTACTACCAATGCGGTAGCAGTCCCAATTTATCAAACGACTTCTTACTCTTTTAGAGATACTCAGCATGGCGCAGATTTATTTGATCTTAAAGAAGCTGGCAATATTTATACTCGGATAATGAATCCTACATCTGATGTGTTGGAAAATAGAGTAGCTGCTCTTGAGGGTGGCGTTGGTGCCTTAGCCCTTGCGTCTGGTTCTGCAGCAACCACTTATGCAATTATGACAATATGTGAAGCAGGAGATAATATTGTCAGTACAAGCACTCTCTATGGTGGTACCTATACATTATTCGCACATCAACTGCCTAGATTTGGAGTTGATGTTAAGTTTGGTGACCATGACAAGATTGATCAAATGGAAAAATTAATTGACTCAAAGACAAAGGCAATTTTTTGCGAGTCTATCGGTAACCCTGCTGCTAATGTAGTCGATGTTCCGAAAATGGCTAAACTTGCTCACAAACATAACATACCACTTATTGTGGATAATACGGTTCCTACACCCTATATTTTCAGGCCCATAGAGCATGGTGCAGATATTGTTGTTCATTCTCTCACAAAATATATGGGTGGGCACGGAACCACAATTGGAGGGATCATTGTTGACTCTGGTAAGTTTCCGTGGGATAAAAATAAACGTAAATTTATGAGATTAAATACACCTGATATGTCATATCATGGTGTAGTGTTCACAGAAGCAGCTGGACAAGCTGCATTTATTGTGGCTGCAAGGACTGTAGCCCTCAGAAACATGGGAGCAGCAATTTCTCCGTTTAATAGTTTTTTAATATTGCAAGGAATTGAGAGTCTGGCTGTAAGGATGGATAGACATTGTGAAAATGCTGTAAAAGTATCCAACTTCCTCCTAAAAAATTCTAATGTTACATGGGTAAACTATCCTGGTATACCAAGTAGTCCAGATTTTCCTCTAGTTAAAAAGATTATGGGCGGAAAAGCATCGAGTGTACTGAGTTTTGGTATTAAGGGTGGAAGATCAAATGGTGGAAAATTTATTGATAACCTAAATCTGGTAACGCGATTAGTAAATATTGGAGATGCTAAATCACTTGCGTGTCACCCAGCCTCAACTACTCATAGACAATTATCAAAAAATGAACTAAAAAAAGCAGGTGTACCTGAAGATCTTGTGAGATTATCGATAGGTATAGAAAATATTGATGACATTATCGATGACATAAGTCAGGCATTAGATAGTGTTTTCAAAAAAAGTAAGAAGAAAAAATAATTATTTTTTTATGTAAATTTCTTTACCTAACTTTTTAAACTCTAGAGACTTCTCATCTAACCCAAAGCTTATAGCTACAGCATGATCATTTAGACCTTTCTCATTTGCATAATCACGAATGTCTTGTGTAATTTTCATTGAGCAAAAATGTGGTCCGCACATTGAGCAAAAATGTGCAACTTTAGCACTTTCCTGAGGCAATGTCTCATCGTGCATCTCTCTGGATTTATATGGGTCTAGGCCAATGTTAAATTGATCTTCCCAACGGAACTCAAACCTAGCCTTTGAGAGTGCATCATCTCTATACTGAGCAATTGGGTTGCCTTTCGATAAATCTGCTGCGTGTGCAGCAATCTTATACGCAATCATTCCATCTTTAACATCGTCCTTGTTGGGTAAACCAAGATGCTCCTTTGGCGTGACATAACATAAAACAGAAGTACCATATGCTCCTATATTGGCAGCTCCAATAGCTGAAGTAATATGATCATACCCAGGAGCAATATCTGTAACTAAAGGTCCGAGTGTGTAAAACGGAGCCTCGAAACATATCTCTTGCTCTTTTGTAACATTCTCTTTAATTTTATGAATAGGGACATGACCTGGACCCTCAATCATTACTTGCACATCGTGATCCCATGAATATTTCGTTAGTTCCCCCAATGATTCTAGCTCCGAAAATTGAGCGTCATCATTTGCATCTGCGATACTTCCAGGTCTAAGGCCATCACCGAGTGAAAAACTAATATTATACGATTTCATAATTTGACATATATCATCAAAATTAGTGTACAAAAAATTCTCTTTATGATGAGCCAAGCACCATTTTGCAATTATAGAACCTCCTCGAGATACGATACCAGTTAATCGATTCATGGTTTTAGGTATATATTTTAATCTCACACCTGAGTGAATAGTAAAGTAATCAACACCTTGTTCAGCCTGTTCAATCAAGACTTGTCTAAAAACTTCATAATCTAACTCTTCTGGCTTACCATTAACTCTCTCAAGGGCTTCATAGATAGGAACGGTGCCAATAGGAACAGGTGAATTTCTTATGATTCTCTCTCTAGTTTCGTAAAGGTCCTTTCCAGTAGACAAATCCATTACGGTATCTGCTCCCCATCTAACTGCCCATAGAAGTTTATCGACTTCTTCATCAATATCGGAGCGGACAGGAGAATTACCTATATTCGCGTTAACTTTCGTCAAAAAATTTTTTCCTATAATCATTGGCTCTAATTCAGGATGGTTTATATTAGATGGTATTATTGCTCTTCCAGATGCAATCTCTTCTCGAACATACTCAGGTGTAATTTTTACATTTCTACTTACATGTGGAGTTACATTTTCTCTGATAGCTACATACTCCATTTCAGATGTAATAATCCCTTTTTTTGCATAATGCATCTGTGAGACATTTTTACCAGGTTTTGCAATGAGTATATCTTTCAAGGATTGATGTCTAGAATCTGATGTATTCTTAAGTGTAATTGAGGTATTTCTTTTAGATGAAACAGTATCGTCACGGTTTTTTATCCACGCTGTTCTTATTGTCTCGAGTCCTTTGTCTACATCGATAGTGTAATTAGGATCAGTATAAAGCCCAGTAGTGTCATAAACATACACTGGCATATTATTGACAGGATTTTTCCCTTTACTCATCGTAGGCGATAATTCAATCATTCTCGAGGGAACCTTCATACATCCGGATTTATCCTCTGCATAATATTTTTTTGATTTTGGGAAATTTTTACTATATTCCTTTATATCTATTTTTTTACTATCGGACATAATCTCATAATATCATGTTTTAATTGACTTATACTACAACAATACTAAACTTACCAATGAAATGAAAGAACTGAATACTAGCATTAATAAAATCAAAAATTACATGAGGACCTTCAACATAATTGATGAGAATGTGCTGGATGTTATATGTGATGTAAGAAAAGAAATTTATGCTCCCGATGAATATAAGTCTTTTGCTTACTCAGATTTTCAAATTCCGCTCAAGCACTCGCAGTTTATGCTCACATCTAATATCGAAGGATTAATTTTACAATCTATGAAAATATCTAGTAGTGATTCCGCTATAATACTAGGCTCTGGTACAGGATATTTAGCTGCTTGTGTCTCAAAATTGGCAAGTAAGGTTACAGCTATTGATATTTATGAGGATTTTATTAGTGACTCTGAGAAAAGTTGCGTAAAAGATAAAATTAAAAATGTCAGTTTTAAGTGTCTTGATATTAACGCTTTTTGGGGGATGATCAAAGATTACAATATAATTGTATCAACATTCAGTATTGAATCCTCTGAGGCCATCTCGAGTAACATGTCAAAAAATTCAAAAGCTTTTGTATTTACAGGTGAGGAAAATTCCCCTATAAAATCTGGTAAAATCATTTCCAAAACACAAAATAATGGGTACACTAGTGAACATATTATACAAACTAACGTAAAACATATTATCAAAGGATTGAATAAACATGATCGAAAAGACACCTGAGGAAATAAAAAAATTACTTGAAAATGAAGAGGGAGTAAAAATTATTGATGTCAGAGAAGATTGGGAGTACGAGATATGTCATCTTGATAACTCTATACATATCCCATTACTTCAAGTAGAGGAAAAAGCAGAGACATTGAATAAAGAGGATACACACATAGTTGTATGTCATCATGGTATCAGAAGCAGGATGATCGGAAAATATTTGGAGAGCGTAGGATTCAAAAATATAATAAACCTTTCTACAGGTTTAGAAGGTTGGGCGAATGACGTCGATTCTACGATGAAGAAGTATGAGCGTAAGTAAGATCAATTTTATAGTATTTATTTATCTACTAGTATGTAATAATTTATTTGCAGCCGATTTAGTAGATGTATATAACAGAGCTATCAAATATAATGACGACTACAGGATTGTCCAAAATGATAAGGAAATATCATTGCAACAATACAAGCAAACTGCCTCCTCAATTTTACCCGAGATTAGATTTCAAGCTGGAACAAAAGAAACTATTATTAATAGATATATTGGGCCAGGAGAAAACACTGATTTTAATACAGACAGTTACAACCTCACACTGCAACAACCAATATTCCGTTTGGCATTTTTTGATGAGTTAGATAAATCTGATGCAATAACAAAAAAATCTGAATCTTACCTATCTTTTCAGAAGAAACAAATCACACTGAAAACAACAGAACTTTATTTCAAACTTATCGCGCGCACAAATCAACTTCAAGAAAATAAAGAGATATTTAAACTTCACAAAAAAAGATTTTCTAATGCAAGTAAACTATATTCAAATGGCTCCATTACGAAAATAGATTTTCTAAGATACAAGTCCGATCTTGAATCATCAAGAATAGCGAAAGAGATAGCAGAAAATGAACAAAAAAACGCAAAAGCTGACCTACACATATTTGTCGGTAAAAAGATATCGGATATACATAATGTGAATACAGAAATTGAAATAGCGAATAATCATTATGAACCATCTAGAGTGCTTGAAATTGCAAAATCAAAATATGAAATAATAGAAATGGCTAATTATGATTTAGATATTTCACAAAACACATATGAATCTAATAAATCGCAACACTTTCCTACAATAGACCTCGTAGCCTCCTATGACTATTCTGATGTTACGGGTGGCACTAGATTTGGTGCTAATAAGAGAGAATCTAGCTCTGTTGGCCTAACAATTACTCTCCCGATTTATCAGGGTGGGTATCAGTCTGCTAAAGTTAGCGAGTCTAGATATAGATTAGAGAATGCTCAGATTAAACAAGAGCAAACACTCAGGTTACTTGAAAAAGAAATTACTGATAAAATTGCTAGATACGAGATTCAAAAAGGAAAAGTTAAGAACGAAAGAGAGAAATATAATCTTCATAACCTCAAATATATTGCAGCTAAAGAGGGTTTCAGAGCAGGCATCTATACAGATACTGAGTTACAGCAATCAAAAATAGAGTTACTAAATGCAAAAAACAGGTATATCGACTCCATTTTAAATTTTGTTTTACTAGATCTTGATATCAAGCAGTATAAATCTAAAATTGGAATTGATGAGATCAAAGAGATAAACTCAATATTAGTTTGGTAAAATAATACTTAATGTTTATATATAACCTACTAGTCTATATTCTATCACCACTTATTATACTCAAAATAATTTATGATTCTGTTCGTAGAAATAACGACACTAATTTCATAAGACAACGCTTGGGATTAGCTACTTTTAAAAGAAAGGAAAATGCAATATGGTTGCATGCGTCATCTGTAGGAGAGGCAAAGATTGCATTAAAGCTAATTAGTATTTTTAAAGATAAGAAGTTAATTGAAGATATAATTATAACTACTACAACCAAATCATCAAAAACGATATTAGATAAATCAGATAAAGATTTTCAGCATTACTATCTTCCTTTTGATTTTCTTCTAACGATGAACAGATTTATAAAATCGATAAAACCAAAGATCTGTATAATCATTGAAACAGAGATTTGGCCGAATATGATAAATATATGCGCAAAAAAAAACATACCAATAATAATAGCTAATGCTCGTTTATCAAAAAAAACTCTTAGTTCACATAACATTATTAAAAAAATCTATAAAAATACTCTTAGCTCAGTTAACAGGATATATTGTAAATCAGAAAGAGAAAAAGATAATTTTCTTCAACTAGGTGCCAATCAAGAGAGAGTAGCAGTTTTAGGAAATATTAAGTTATGCGAGTCTATTAGTAATAATGTGAGTGAGAGATTGATTGATAGGAAATATGTATTAGCAGCATCGACACATCCTGGAGAAGAGAGGCAAATCATTACGGAATGGCTTAAAATAAATGATAAAAGAGTACTATTGGTCGTTGTTCCTAGACATCCTGAAAGACTGGGAGATATACTTTCAGATATACCTTTGAGTTTAGTTAGACTTGCCATAAGAAGTAAAAAGGATAAGATCCGAAATAATACTCAAATCTATATTGCTGATACAATTGGAGAATTAGAGAACTTTATGGAACATAGTGAATTTGTTTTTATGGGCGGGTCTCTTGTTGATCATGGTGGTCAGAACTTTCTTGAGGCCGCATCACTTGGTAAATCAATAGTTGTTGGCCCGTATATGTATAATTTTATCGATGAAACAGAGGAATTTCTCAAAAATAATGCTATGGTTATGGTCAAAAATTCAAAATCACTTAAACATGTTTTTGAGAGACTGCTGAAATCAAAACAAAGAAGGGATTTGTTTGGTGAAAATGCTAAAAGACTTTTACACAAGAAAACAAAAGTATTAGATAACTATTTCTTACAAATTAAAAAGTATATATGATAATCAGTCATCTAACAAATATCCCTTCATTAGTACATCCCAGTATTTATTTAAGTGATCAGTATAGCCCAACTTCACAAGTGATTGCCTTAGTCTCGATAAATTATTACTCATAAGACCAGGGAATAATTTACAGTTAACGCCTATTAATGATTTATCAAAGTCAATGATATTGATATTAAAGACATCTTTTGTTTCTATTAAAATATTATGGGCATTTAAATCACCATGATAAACACCTAGCTTGTGCATTGATGATATCTGTTGTCCTAAATTAAAAAACAGCTTTTCATCAGCATTGTTCTGTAAGTGGTCAGATAATGTAATTACATCTTTAAATCTTTCTACTATTAAGCTTGCTCGATAAATGAGAGGGTTTTGGAAATTTAGCCATCCTATTATAGGTTTGCAAGTATTAAAATTATGCTTATGTAAAAAATTCAGAATTTTGAACTCAGAATACGATCTAGTATTGGCTAATCCAAAAAGTGGAGTAATATATTTATCTCCCAAAAAAGTCATCAGGCCTTTTCTTATATAATGTTTCTTAATCCATTTTTCTTGATTAATAACCTCAATATTTGTGCTCCGTTGTGCCTGATATACCTCTTCATGTATTACTTTATCTAGATCGAATATATTATCTTCATCATAAAAAATGATGTCATTATGGTATTTTTTTATTATCATAAATATTGCATGTACAAAGAAAAGTACCCTCTAAAATCTGTCTGTCTCCTCAGGTTGTCTTCCCTGGGCGACATCACTCATATGATTCCAATTGTCAATACAATTAAAAACGAAAATCCTAAAATAAATATTACATGGATTATTAATAAAACAGAATACGAATTAGTGAAAAATATTAAAAATGTTACATTTATTGTAGTTGACAAGACTAATTTGATTGAGACAATGAGAGTATTATACGAATTAAGATCTTCTTTAACTTTCGATGTCTTGCTTCACATGCAAGTTTCGTTAAGATCAAACATTTTTAGTATGCTGATTAAATCGAAGAGAAAGATAGGATACAATAAATGTTTATCAAAAAACCTTCATTCTTTGTTAGGGCATGAGGAGATAGATTGTAAAGAGAAAGTACATGTATTAGACACATTCTTTTGCTTCTTAAAAAAGATTTCAATAGATACTAGAAAATTAGATTGGTCAATTGATCTAGCTAAAATAAGTTACACAAGTGAATTATCTAACATGAAGTTCGTTGTAATCAATCCTTTCACAAGCTCACGTAAATTTAATTTTAGAGAGTGGGATTTAGATAATTATAAAACCGTTGCAGAGTATCTTTATAACGAATACAAAACGAGAACGCTGGTTGTTGGAGGATCAAGTAGATATGAGATAGATAGATCAAAAACTTTCAATGGTATTGACTATATACACAACTATGTTGGTAGAACAAAATTACAAGAACTCTACACTATACTTGCAAACTGTCTGATATATATCGGCCCAGACTCAGGGACGCTTCATATTGCATCTATGCTCAATAAACCTGTAATAGGCCTTTACGTCACCTCTAATCCAAATAGAACAGGGCCTTATCTAAATAAACAATATACTATTAATAAATACCCACACGCGTTGAAGTTATTTGAAAATAAGAGTGAAGATAGTGTTAAGTGGGGGTATAGAGTTAGAAATAAAAGAGCAATGTCTTTAATAAAAATTGAAGAAGTTATAAATATGATTAGAACTATTCTGGGTTAATCTAATCTAGTCTTTGTTGTGGCCTAGTTTTGTTATCAAATCAGTTGTAGATTTTCCCTTAATAAGATCTATCAAAATGATTTTTTTATCATTCTCTTCTAGACATTTTTTACCAGCAATGAATTTATTCTCATAATCAGCACCTTTTACGAGTATATCAGGTAGAATTTTACAGATTATCTTTTCAGGTGTTTCCTCATCAAAGATAATTATGTGATCTACAAATCGAACAGCTGATAGAATGAATGCTCTATCCATTTCATAATTGATTGGTCTTTTTTCTCCTTTATTTATTTTGATTGATGAGTCACTATTTAGTGCAACTATTAATATATCTCCCAATTTTTTTGCTTCACTAAGGACGTGAATGTGACCGGTGTGTAAAATATCAAAACAACCATTGGTCATGATAATTTTTTTTCCATCATCCCTATATATACGACATAGCTCCACTAAACCATCAATAGTTGAAACTAAGTTATTAACTCTTTGATGCATGCTCTAACTCATTTTGACTTACGCTTGTAGAACCCAATTTAAGCACTGAGAGACTCGCGGCAATGTTAGATAGCTCTACTGCTTTAGCAACATTCTCTCCTGCTATAATAAAGGAAGATAAAATTGAAATTACAGTATCCCCTGCTCCAGTAACATCAAAAACATCTTTTTTTATAGAATGAAAAGACTGAACTCCCTCCTCAGAGAATAGTGTCATTCCATCTTTACCTCTGGTGACTAATAGGTATTGGATATTTAAATCTTCTCTTAATTTCTTTCCATTTTTTTCGAACTCATCCACATTATTGGATTTACCCATAATATGTTCAAATTCCGATAAGTTAGGTTTGACTAATGTTGATGATTTATAGACACTAAAATCATCACCCTTAGGATCTATAAATGTCATTATACCTAAATGATTGGCATCTTGGATGACTTTTTGTATGATAGGTTTTACAACTCCTTTGTTATAGTCAGAAATAACTATACCATCACAATTTTGAAGCAATTCTTTTATTTTTTCATACGAACTCGCAATTTTTTTTGAGATGTTTACATCCTCATGATCTATGCGAAGAAGTTGTTGGTTCTGATCAATTACTCTTAACTTGAGAGTTGTCCTTATTTCACTATCAATGATTGGATGAAATGCTATATTTGAATTCGATATAAGCGATTTTAGAGAAGCACTTGTATCATCATCACCGATTAATCCTAGCAGAGTAACGTCCATACCAAAATCAGCTAGATTTTTTGCAACATTTGCTGCCCCGCCTGGTTTATCGAAAGTTTCTTTAATATCAACAACTGGAACAGGGGCTTCTGGTGATATTCTATTTACTTTTCCTGTCCAATATCGATCTAGCATCACATCACCCAGAACTAATATTTTCTTTTTTTTGATCATGTTTTACAGAATTAGACTAAACTTAGCCAATTATTGTATTTTGAGATTTTACCATGAATTAAATCAAAGTAACTATTTTGTAATTTTTTTGTTATAGGTCCTGGATTTCCATTTGAAATAGAATGATCATTCACCTGTATAATTGGTGTTACCTCAGCTGCTGTTCCTGTGAAAAATGCCTCGTCGCATTCAAAAACTTCTTGCGTCTGAATCTTTCTTTCCTCTGTTTCTAGATTGAGATCTTTTGCTAAATCAATTACTGTTTTTCTAGTAATCCCATCCAGAACAGTAATCAAATCTGGAGTAATTAATTTATTATTTTTGACAAGAAAAATATTTTCGCCAGATCCCTCATTAACTGTGTCGTCTGACCCAAGAATTAAGGCCTCGTCATAACCAGATTTTAAGGCATCAGTTAGTGCCAACATTGAATTAAGATAATTTCCAGTTGCTTTTGCTTTGTATAGCATGGCTTCTGGATCTCTTTTAGGAAACTTAGAGATTTTGACTTTTATTCCATTTGTAATCTTCTCCGCACCCAAATAGGGTCCCCAATCCCATGATGCAATTGCTACATGAACTTTTAAGTTATCTGCGCGTAAACCCATCCCTTCATTACCATAAAAACAAATTGGTCTTATATAAGCATTATCAAGGTTGTTAACTTTAACTGATTCTTTTTGTACACTCATTAAATCCTCTTGGGAATAAGGAATATTCATACCAATAAGATTAGCTGACTGAAATAGTCTTTTAGTGTGATCTTGTAATCTAAAGATACATGTACCTGTGTCTGTTTTATATGCTCTAACACCCTCAAAAACGCCTGTGCCATAATGTAAAGTATGCGTAAGTACATGGATGTTAGCTTCTTTCCAATCACAGAAAGCTCCATCAAGCCAAATTTTTCCTTCGATTTCAGAGATAATCATTAGTATTTTGCGACATATAAATGAAAAGCATATCATGTCTTAAATCATGAAAATACTTCTATTTTTAATAAAATTTTAATAGAAATTCATGTTGTTTGTGTATTTGTTATAAGATATTTTAGTGTATAATGAGAATCATTCTCATTTTTAAACTCTAATTTGCTAGGAGGCAATTTAATGATTTTTAGGCGAACTGACAACCAAAATTTAAAAAATAAATTAAATTTCATACTATTAATACCAGTAAGTATTCTAGCTCTATCTCTTTTATCAACCTCTTTATTCGCAGAGGAGGTAAACGTTTATAGTGCAAGAAAGGGGTATCTCCTTCAGCCACTAGTTGATGGATTTCAGACTCAAACTAATATAAAAGTAAATGTTATCTCTGGAAAAGCTAAAGTTTTACAAAAAAGAATTAAGCAAGAGGGTGCAAGTACAAGAGCAGATGTACTTCTGACAGTTGATGCAGGTAATCTCTATAAAGCAAAAGAGGATGGTCTTCTAAAACAAGTATCATCTCCTAAATTAAACAATTTGATTCCAGAATATCTTCGCGATGATGATGGTTATTGGTACGGCTTATCAATAAGATCTAGGGTGATTATGTATAATCCAGAAAATGTAGAGTCCTCTGATTTGTCAACATATAAAGACCTAGCTAGTAAAAAGTGGAGAAATAGAATATGCATAAGATCATCTAGTAACATATATAATCAATCTTTACTTGCATCTATTATCTCAAATTTAGGAGAAGGTTATGCAGAAGAATGGGCGAAATCTGTTAAGAATAATTTCTCAAAAGATCCAAAAGGTAATGATCGAACTCAAATGACGTCTGTGGTAATGGGTGAATGTGATGTTACTATAGCAAACACATATTATCTAGGCAAATGGATTTCATCAGAGAAAGATAACGAGAGAAAATATGCAGAAAAAATATCAGTCTTCTTTCCTAACCAAAAAACTAGCGGTGCGCATATTAATATAAGTGGTGCAGCAATAACAAAACATTCTAAGAATGAAGTAAATGCGCTCAAATTCCTAGAGTATTTAGCAAGTGATGAGGCTCAAAAGCTTTATGCTCAAGCTAATCATGAATATCCTATTAGAGATAATATCCCTGTGAGTGAAATTGTGCAGTCATGGGGGTATCCATTTAAAAAGGATACTCTGAACCTTGACGAATTAGGTAAGAACAACAGCAGAGCTGTTATGATATTTGATCGAGTAGGATGGAGATAAGAATAAGTGAAGCAACTAGGTTTCTATAATGATAGGATTATACTTTTATTAATCATTACTATCGTTCTCATACCTATTCTGACAGTCTTTTCTTTCCTATTTTATCCATCTAGCGAATTATGGATACATCTCAGAGCAACACTAATTGATGACTACATCTTCAATACAATTTTCATAACGTTTTTCGTTTCATTCTTTACGGTTATCATTGGTGTATCTACTGCATGGCTTGTTGTTATGTATAGTTTTCCTGGAAAAGATATTTTTAAGTGGTTATTAGTCATGCCTATAGCGATCCCTGCCTACATATCTGCATATATATATGCAGGATTAACTGAACCGTCTGGTTTTCTATTTGATTTTCTGGATATCCAATTTAATTTGGGCAAGGAACTTTTTCATTTGATAGATATAAGAAACATTTATGGCTCAATATTTATTTTAAGTATTAGTCTTTATCCATATGTGTATCTTTTGTGCTACTCATCCTTCAGAGAGCAATCATATTGTGCTCTTGAGGTAGGTAAATCTCTTGGTTTAAACGACGTTGAGTCATTTAACCGCATAGGTCTTCCACTGGCTAGACCAGCTATCGTTGCAGGTTTAAGTTTAGTTATTATGGAATCAGTAGCTGAGTTTGGAACAATGGATTATTATGGTGTGGCAACATTTACAACTGGTATATATCGTACATGGTTTGCGCTCGGAGATGAGTCAAGCGCTCTTCACCTTGCGTCGATTCTATTGTCATTTGTTTTTATCCTGATAATAATTGAGAAGTATTCCCGTGGTAGTAGAGCATATTATCATTCATCTCAAAAAAACAAAACACCACTAGAAGTAAAGCTTTATGGTAAGAGAGCGTTATTTGCATCTTTTTGGTGCTCTATGATTATACTTTTGGGTTTTATAGTACCTATAGTTCAATTAATAATATGGTTATTCAGTACTTTTGATTATGCACTTAAAGAAACTTTTCTCAATATCATTATGAATTCTATCTTCATTGCAAGTATATCTGCAGTACTAATAGTGCTCATATCAATCTATTCTTCTTATAAAAATAGAATTATGAACGATAAATTTACAAATATAGCCTTAAAAATATTTTCACTTGGTTATTCTATTCCTGGAGTAGTAATAGCAGTAGGCATCATAATGTTTGTAACGTCAATAGATAATATCCAAACATTTTTATTTGATGAACCATTATACTTTTTCAGTGGGTCTCTTGTCGCACTATTTATCGCGTATTTAGTAAGATTTTCTACACTATCACTCAATGCCACAGAGGCTGGTTTAAGTAAAATAAAAAAAAATATCGATTTGACGCTTAACACTTTTCAGATAAATCCTGCTATTTCACTTAGCAGGATACACATCCCTATGATGAAAACTACAATTGTCACATCTTTAATATTAGTTTTCGTAGATATTATTAAAGAACTTCCTGCAACTTTAATTCTAAGGCCATTTAATTTTGATACACTGGCAATTAACGTATATGAGCTAGCCCTTTCAGAACAGTTAATGTACATAGCCTCTCCGTCACTAATGTTAATAATTATTGGACTAATTCCTGTTATAATACTAATAAACACTACGATTATAGATAAAAATGCAAAGCTCAAAACTTGAAATTAAAAGTATTTCTTACTCAATTAACAATAATCTGATTTTAGATAATCTTAATTTGGATATACTACCTGAAGAAATTATTTCAATTATCGGGCCAAGTGCATCTGGTAAGAGTTCATTATTAAGAGTAATCGCTGGTTTTGATCAAATAGACTCTGGACGTATTATTTTAAATGAGAAAATAGTTGATGATGGTAATTTATTTATAAAGCCCTATCAAAGAAATGTTGGGATTATCTTCCAGGATCTCGCTTTATTTCCACATTTAAATTGTGCACAAAATATTTTATTCGGTATATCTAAATATGACATCTCGGAGAAAAATACAAGACTGAACAAATTATCAAACCTTCTTGATATTAAAAATATTCTTGAAAAATTTCCTCATGAGATATCAGGTGGGCAACAGCAGCGTATCGCAATAGCAAGAGCACTTGCACCAAAGCCTGAATTACTACTATTCGATGAACCATTTAGTGCGCTAGACGAAGAACTCAAAGACCTTTTAATAGCAGACGTCAAAACTCTTCTAAAAACCGAAAAAATAACATCTGTATTTGTTACTCATAATATTAAAGAGGCTTTTCAACTGTCAGATAAAATAGCGTATTTGTCAGATAGAAGAATTATACAAAATGATACTCCCTATAACATCTATCATAAACCTTCATCAAAGGAAATTGCTCATTTTTGTGGAAATGGTTGCTTTATAAGAGGCACAGTTATAGATTCCAATCATGTTGCTACACCTTTAGGGAAACTATTTGGTGATACTATGCCATACAAAGTTAATGATAATGTTGATGTTATGGTAAGACCTGATGATGTACTTCATGATGAGAGCTCTACAGAATCGGCGCGTGTAATAGAGAAAAAGTTTTTTGGACCTGATTTTTTATATAAGCTTGAATTGAAAGATGGACAAAATATTCTTTGTTTGACTCCTAGTCATCATGATCACTCTGTCAATGATATGATTCGTATAAGAGCAAAAATAGACCATCTTGTTTTATTTAATATCTAACCAATTTCACGTAGCTTTCTACGTAAAATCTTTCCAACATTGTTTTTGGGTATTTCACTAATGAACACTACTTTTTTAGGTTGCTTGTATACAGTAAGGCCTTTTCTACAATATTCTAATATATCAGTCTCCGAAATTTTTTTGCTATCCCTAACTACAAATAGAATAATACTTTCGCCTCTATTTATATCAGGTTTGCCAATCACACCACATTCAGTAACACCCTGAAATCCAGACACGTAATCTTCGATCTCATTAGGATAAACGTTGAAACCTGACGAAATTATCATATCTTTTTTCCTGTCAACAATATAAAGATAACCATGCTCATCGATCTTAGCTATATCTCCGGTTTTAAAAAAACCATCACTACTGAAAGAATCTTTGGTCTCAGTATCTCTATTCCAATATTTGCCCATTACTTGTGGCCCTTTAATACATAATTCACCGGATTCACCTACAGATACTTCATTATCACTTTCATCTCTAATTGATATTTCTGTTGATGGCATGGGTAAACCAATAGATCCATTAAAATCCAAACCTACTGGGTTTACCGTGACAATCGGTGATGTTTCAGTTAAACCGTAACCTTGTGTAATTTCACAACCCGTCACTTCTTTCCATTTCTTAGCTGTTGAATTTAGTACGGCCATTCCGCCGCCTACAGAAAATTTTAACGACTGTAAATTAGAGTTCTTGAATTTTGTACTTGTTAGTAATAAATTGAACAAAGTATTTACAGCAGTGATAACTGTAAACTTATTTCGTGAGAGTGTCTTAACAAAAGATTTCAAATCTCTTGGATTTGTAATCAGAATATTTTTTGAGCCAATTTTATAGAAAAATAACAAATTTACTGTTAGCGAGAAAATATGGTACATTGGAAGAGCTGTTATTATTGTTTCTCTTCCCTCTGAAAGTATATTGTCTACCCATAGTTGGAGTTGTGCTATGTTCGAAACAAGATTAGAATGAGTTAAAATAGCAGCTTTGGATTTTCCTGTCGTGCCTCCAGTATATTGAAGTAGAGCAACATCGTTTCCAGATAGTGAAACACTTGGATTTTTTTCTTTGCATCTAACTATGTCGCTAAATAATATGTAATTGCTATTAATCTTGTGTGACTTAGTTTTAAAAAAAAGTAAAGTTCTAACAATTAAATTCATAGGAATATTAAGTAAATCAAATGGACGACAGACTATAACATTTTTAATTTTAGTCTCCTCAAGTACTGATTCGAGTTCATTCAAAAATTTATCCAAAATTACTATAGTCTCAACATTTGAATCAGTAAGTAAAATTTTTACTTCTCTAGATTTAAACAAAGGATTCACGTTTACTACAGTTGCACCAATATTAATAGACCCAAAAAATGAAATGGGAAAAGTAAGCAAATTAGGTAACATTATTGCAACCTTATCACCTTTTTTTATTTTGAGAACATTAAAGAGATAAGCTGAGAATTTCTCTGCCAATAAAGCAGTTCGTCTAAAACTAAGGTTGGTACCAAGATTATTAAAAGCAACTAAATCTGAAAATTTTTCAGATGCATGATTGAATATTTCTGAAATAGAATTGAATTCAGGATTTGATAATTCGCTTTTTACATGATCTGGATAGCTGTTTAGCCAAATTTTTTTCATATATTATTGTAACACCTATAACTTATTAATATCTTTTATTAATATTACTAAAATCAATAAAAAAAGCTCTCGCAGTATAGGAGAGCTTTTTTGACTTTTCAGAAAACGATCGTCTGAGTTACATTCCCATGCCGCCCATTCCCATGCCGCCCATGCCGCCCATATCAGGCATGGCAGGTGCAGCACTCTGAGCCTGATCATCTGAGGCTTGTTCAGTTACCATGCATTCAGTAGTAATCATCAAGCCTGCTATAGACGATGCATTTTGTAATGCAGTCCTTGTTACTTTTGTCGGATCAAGTATACCCATTTTCAACATATCACCGTATTCAGAGGTTGCAGCATTATAACCAAATGAGTCTTTACCTTCCTCTACTTTCGCTAGAATTACAGAGCCTTCATGGCCTGCATTGGTAACAATTTGTTTGAGTGGTTCTTGCATAGCCTGTTTTGCTATTTGTATGCCCTGATCTTGATCAGGGTTATCACCTTTTATCTTATCCAAAGCAGATCTTGCCCTTATCATAGCAACTCCTCCTCCTGGGACAACACCTTCCTCAACTGCAGCTCTAGTTGCATGAAGTGCATCTTCAACTCTAGCTTTTTTTTCTTTCATCTCTACTTCCGTTGCTGCACCTACCTTGATAACCGCAACTCCGCCTGCTAACTTAGCTACACGCTCTTGCATTTTCTCTTTATCGTAATCAGAGGTTGCCTCTTCAATTTGAGATCTAATTTGATTTACACGACCTTCAATCGTAGCCTTTTTACCACCCCCATCAATTATAGTCGTGTTTTCTTTAGTAACATTTATTTTCTTTGCTGTACCTAAAATACTTATATCAGCTTTTTCCAGACTTAAACCAACTTCCTCTGCGATTACAGTACCACCTGTAAGAATGGCTATATCCTCAAGCATAGCTTTTCTTCTATCACCAAACCCTGGTGCTTTTACTGCTGCTACTTTTACAATGCCTCTGATGCTGTTAACAACCAATGTTGCTAAGGCTTCACCTTCAACATCTTCAGCAATAATCAATAATGGCTTGCTAGCTTTAGCAACACCTTCTAGAACTGGTAACATATCTTTTATATTGGCTATTTTCTTATCATAAAGGAGAATATATGGATCCTCTAGCTCAGTTGTCATTGTTTGTTGATTTGTTGCAAAGTAAGGTGAGAGGTAACCTCTATCAAACTGCATTCCTTCAACAACATCTAAGTCATTTTCTAGTGATTGACCTTCCTCTACAGTGATGACTCCCTCTTTGCCTACCTTACCCATTGCCTCAGCTATGATTGAACCAATATCAGTGTCTGAATTAGCAGATATTGTTCCTACTTGCTCTATGGCACTCTGATCTGTGCAAGGCTTAGACATTTTTTGCAAGCTTTCAACTGCTACAGTAACTGCTTTATCTATTCCTCTTTTCAGATCCATTGGGTTCATTCCTGCAGCAACACATTTTAAACCCTCTTTGAGTATTGATTGTGCTACAACCGTAGCTGTCGTTGTTCCATCACCTGCTACATCAGAGGTTTGGGAAGCAACCTCTTTTACCATTTGTGCGCCCATATTCTCGAATTTATCTTTTAATTCTATCTCTTTTGCAACTGATACACCGTCCTTAGTAACAGTAGGTGCGCCAAAAGATTTATCAAGAACCACGTTACGTCCCTTAGGACCCAAAGTAGTTTTTACTGCATTAGCTAGTATGTTAACACCTGCAACTAGTTTTTTTCTTGCGCT
>CETL01004587.1_pt1 | contig 32178 bp, 37 predicted proteins | sample 356371 | NCBI WGS metagenome assembly CETL01 (sample SAMEA2622518, study PRJEB7988) | marine metagenome | biome: marine biome (ENVO:00000447); feature: surface water layer (ENVO:00002042); material: "saline water (ENVO:00002010), including plankton (ENVO:xxxxxxxx)" | depth 5 m | reverse complement strand
GTATCAATTGTACCTGTTATCTCTAGCATTCTATCAGCTAGTGTAGATTTGCCGTGATCAATATGTGCTATAATACAAAAGTTTCTTATTTTTTTAACATCTCTATGCATAGTAGTTATTTGAATTTAGGTTTCTCCCTTTTTAAAAAAGCTGATAAACCAGCACTTGAATCTTCGTGCTTAAAAGAATCACGAAATAAATCTGATTCTATTGTATAAGACTCACCATTATCAGAACTATTAATTGAAAATAATGTATTTTTTATTGCATTAGGAGAATTTTGACAAAAACTTTTTACCTCTTTGATGACTGATAGCAGAAAATTTTGCAATGGAAAAACCATATTAACTAAACCTATTCTATAAGCTTCATCACTATTGATAGTGTTACCTGAAATTAAAAGTTTAGTTGCATTACCCAATCCAATTAACTTTTTAAGATTTACGGTTCCTCCCCATCCTGCAATTATTCCAAGTTTTACCTCTGGCTGTCCAAAAATTGAATTTTCTGATGCATATCTTAAGTGACAAGCAGATGCTATTTCACATCCACCACCTAGTGCATAACCATTTATAGCCGCAATTATTGGTTTTTCAAAAGAATTTATTAATTTTACTAAATCTTGTCCCAAAACCGAATAGTTATATGCTTCTTCAGGACTATAAGTACTCATTGATTTAATATCGGCTCCTGCAATAAAAGCTTTATTTCCTGCTCCTGTTAAAATAATAGATAAAATATTACTATCATTTTTAACATGATTTAAGATATTTGTAAGTGATTTCAATATATCAATATTAATAGCATTTAAAGATTTTTCTCTGTTAATGGTAATAATTAATATTTGTTTTTTTTCAATACCTAGATTAAAGGTTTCCAATAAAAGGTTATCATTTTTAAGTGAAAATTTATAGTTATTTAAATCTTCAGTCATGGTTCTATGCCCTCCAAAAAGTTTTACTAAATAATATCATTACAGTAAATATTTCTAACCTACCCAATAACATACAAAATGTTGACATCCACTTAGCTAATGGTGGAAGATGGCCCCAGCTATCAGTAGGTCCAATATCTCCCAATCCTGGACCAATATTTCCTATTGAGGATGCTGCAATACTTAAAGATGTAATCATATCAAATTCAAAAAAAGAAAAAATTATCGCGGTACCGACAAAAATAAAAATATAAAATAAATAAAAACCTAACGTATTTTTTAAAACTTCATCTGAAACAACAGATTTGCCAATCTTAATAGAATAAACACCTTGGGGATGTATTAATTTTTTTAATTCATAGGATAGATACTTGAATATTAGCATCGTTCTTATAATTTTAATTGCACCAGTAGTAGAGCCTGCTGTGCCCCCAAGAAAAAATAAAAAGAAAATACACATTTTTGAAAGGCTTGGAAAAGATTCAAAATCTGCTGTGGAAAAACCTGTAGTTGTAACAAGCGATGTTGTAGTAAAAATTGCATCTTTCATGGAATTTAGCGACCAATTATAAGAACCATTTAAATTAATATCTAAAAAAAGTGTTAGGCTAATAAAAATAATTATATAAAAGTATATTTTAAATTCTTCATCTTTAAAATAATCAAATTTGCCTTTAGCTAAAAATAAATAATGTAAAGAAAAATTTGTCGCGGCTATTATCATAAATATTATAATAGTTAATTCAATAGTTGTTGAATTAAATGCTGCAATACTAGCATTTTTGGTAGAAAATCCAGCAGTTGCAATGGTTGTAAATGAATGACAAAGAGAATCAAATAAAGTCATGCCCTCAAATTTTAATATCAATGTTTGAAATAATACTAATCCAACATAAATTCCCCATAGTAGCTTTGCTGTCTGTTTTACCCTAGGTGTGATTTTCTCTGCAACTGGACCAGCAACTTCAGCTCTGAAAAGCTGAACTCCTCCAATCCCTAAAATTGGTAAAATTGCTATACTAAATACTATAATACCCATTCCACCAATAAATTGTGTAAAGCTACGCCAAAATAGTATTCCAATAGATAATTCTTCGATCTGAAAAGTAGAACTGTCTCCTAAAACTGTAGCACCAGTTGTAGTTAAACCTGACATCGATTCAAAAAATGAATTTGTAAATGAAAGAGGTGTGCTAGAAAAATAATAAGGAAGTGAAGAAAATAGTACGCATAATAGCCACCCTATAGTAACAATTATAAAACCATCCTTTTCCTTTAAATCGTTTTTTTTATTTTTTCCCAAAAAACGAGTTATTAAATATAAAAGAATTCCTGAAACACAAGTAATAGAAGATGATTTTATAATAGCCATAAAATCAAAGAAATTTCTATCTGAGTAATTAAAAAAGGAAGCAGAAGATAAAGACCATAGCGAGCTAGGTAACATTGAAAGACCCAAAAAAAATATAAGGAAGCTTATTATATTTAAATTTTTGGCTTTAAGCATCTAATGAAAAATATTTTCTACCTTGGAAATGTATTTGGGTTTTAAAAAAACTAAAATTTTATCATTTTCTAAAATTTTTGACTGTGAATTTGGAATAATAACTTTTGAATCCCTTATAACTGCTCCAAGGCAAATTGAATCAGGTATATCATTAATAGTATATTTTCTTCTTAAATATTTACAATTTGGCATTACGTTTAGCTCAATTGAGTCTATATCAATATCTTCAAAACGTGAAATTTCTATTTCTTGTTGATCTGTATGAATGAACTTAAAAACTTCGTTAACTGCAGAGACATTTTTACTTACTATTGCATCTATACCCATTCTTCTAATTGGTTTTATATAGTTTGTTGTAGAAATATGAACAACTACTTGCTTTACACCATAATCTTTGGCTAGTAAGCATGACATAATATTTGTTTGCTCATCTTCAGTAGCAGCAATAAAACAATCCATTTCAAAAATATTCTCAGACTCTAATAATTCTGGGTCTAGCGCATTTCCTACTAGCATTAATGTGTTCGATAAAGAAGCGTTATATTTTTCAGCTTTATTTTTTGACTTTTCAATTAATCTTATATTATAATCATATTCAAGGGATTTAGATAGTAGTCTGCCAAGTTTGCCTGCACCAACTATCATTATATTATTGACGTCAAAGGATGGCTTACCTGATAATTGTTGTATTAGTTCAACATCTTCTGTCCTGGTAACAAAATAAACAACATCATCCTTGTTGTAAATTGTATCTGAATGAGGTACAAAGCTTTCATCATTCCTAAATATTACTGCAGTTTGGTGATTAATAAATGGATTTGCTAACTTCACATTTGATACAGAGCGCCCAACTAATGGAGAAGAGTTTTCTAACTTAATTCCTAATAAAGTGATTTTATCATTATGGAAGTTAACCACTTCAACCGCAGAAGTTCTCCTGATTAGTTTTTCTATTTCTTCATGCGCTGCTTTTTCTGGATGACATACGTGATCAATAAGGAAGTCTTCTGGGCTTAAAATAGAATTTTTATGGCTAAATTCAGTACTACGTAATCTGGCTATAACTTTTTTTGCTCCTAAAGATTTTGCTGTTTTGGATGCAATTAAATTAATTTCATCTAATGAGGTTAATGCTAAAAAATAATCAACATCGGTCATATCAATTTTTTGAAGAGTTCTTTGCGAAGCACCATTACCTAAAACAACCTTTGCATCGATTGCATTTTTAACTTTTAGACATTTATTTTCATTATTATCAACAACAGTTAAAGAATAATCTTCTTTTGCTAAGGATTTAGATAAATTGTAGCCAACTTGGCCTGCTCCAACGATAACAATTCTTAATGACATTTTTTAACCTTTAAGTATAAAAAAAGCCCCTGTTTAGAAAACAGGGGCTCTGTTAAAGAAGTACTAATTCAAAACTGACTATTTAATTAGAGTCATATTGACTGTATCAGTAAAACCATTTGGAGCAGATATTACTGCAAAATATTTACCACTGGCAACTGTACTTGCATCCCAAGAAAATTCATAACCAGAACCTGCGTCTAACCATCCATTATGTAAAACATCTACTTTTCTACCTTGGATGTCATAAACAGCAATTTCAACGTTTCCAGCATTAAGCTCAGCTAAATCAAAAACTATATTTGTTACTGGATTAAAAGGATTTGGATAATTCCCTTTAATCTTACTCTGCTGAGGTAATTCAGTGATAGAAGTTGTGCTTGTAGATTGTAGTGAAACACCATGCTCTCCAGCAACAACAATATTATCACATACACAATTGTCACCTTTAACTTTAATATTTAAAACTTCTTCAACATTATTTGAAGAAACTATTGGCTGACCTGATAAATCGAACATGATAACTCTGACTGAACCATCAGCTCTGAGTCTACTGTACACACTCATGTTAGATCTTACATCATTACTTGAAAAAGAATGGCTAACAGACTCTTCAGTAATTTTGTTATCACATACTAAATCGAACTGTAAACCAAAAACATCTTTCTTTGAATCTAAAGCAACACTGAAATCACTGCTACTTTGTTTAGCTAGTTTTAACACAGCATCAGAAGCAGTCACGAGTGAAAGCATTAATGCACTTGATAATAAAACAATTACTTTTTTCATTTTTGTACTCCTTTTTTTTATAGTCAAATAACTCAATAATAAGTTATGAGAATTTTTTATTAATTACAAATAAATTATATATCATATTTGTAACAAAATATTTCAAATGACTTAAGAAGAAATGCGACAAATTTCCACACCTAAACTTCTTAATTTACTTTCAAAATTTTCATAACCTCTATCAACATGATAAACTCTACTAACATTTGTTGTCCCTTCAGATGCAAGAGCAGCTAATATTAAAGCAGCTCCAGCCCTTAGGTCAGTACACATTACATCTGCAGCTTTTAGTTTATCTACACCATATATAGTTACTACATTATTCTTTAGTTTAATATTTGCACCTAGCCTTATTAGTTCTGGTATATGTGAAAATCTATCATGATATATTCTATCTTCCACAATAGATTCTACATTTGATAAACACATTACAGAAGTCCATTGTGGCTGCATATCGGTTGGGAAACCAGGAAAAACATCTGTACTTATATTTAATTTTTTAATTTCACCAGAAAAATCAATAGTAATTGAGGTTTCTGATGATTCTAATATTTTTAATCCAATGTAAATAAAACTATCCAAAACATTTTTAATATCAGAAATAATTATATTTTTTATGGTTAACTGACTTTTAGTAATTACAGCAGCAGCAATAAAAGTTCCAGCTTCTATTCTATCTGGGATTATCTTATGTTTTATATTTATTGATGACTTGCTATCATTTGGATAAACAGTGAGGTTTTTAGTACCAATTCCATCAATTTTTAAACCCATTTTTACCAAAAAGTGACATAAGTCTGTTATTTCTGGCTCCATTGAAGCGTTTTTTATTGTTAGCTGAGAATTTAAATTAAAGCATCCCATAAGCACATTTCCTGTTGCTCCAACACTAGAAACTTTAAAAATTATATCTGCTCCAGATAATTTTCCAGAAGCCTGAATATATCCATTCTCAAGAATAACATCTGCTCCCATTTGTTCAAATGCCTTTAAATGAAAATCGACAGGTCTAGGTCCCCAGGCGCATCCACCAGGCAATGAAACTGAAGCTTTTTGAAACCTTGATAAAAGTGGACCCAATACATAAAATGATGCTCTCATAGTTTTCACCAAATCATATGGAGCATTTGGATTATTACAATACCTGGTATCAATTTTTAAAGTGTTATTAGATGATGAAATACTTCCACCAATTATTTCTATAAGCTTAATCATTGTCCTTGTATCTCTCAAATCTGGAACATTAGAAATCTCATATAAACCAGGCCTGGCTATTGTAGCAACCATTATAGGTAGCGCAGCATTTTTAGATCCGCTTATTTCAACAGTTCCATTAATTTTTGATGGGCCTTTTATTTTAAAACTATCCATTTTTAATTTTCTTGTAAATATAAATTATAATTAATGATGTAAATCCACCTAATATGTTAATACTAAAGTCATTTAAAGTCAAAGTCCTAGTAGCTGAAAATACTTGTATGCCTTCATCGAAAACAGATAAGACAATTAAACAAAAAAAAATTATAAAAAAAAATAACGAATCAAGTTTTTCATAAAAATAAAGAGATAATAAAAATCCTAATATTAGAAATTCTAAAAAATGTACATATTTAGAGTAAACCCATAAATGTGGACTGAAAGACAATTCAGCAAGTGATGTAAATATCATTACTAAGAAATATAAAAATAATAAAATAAAATTATTTTTTTTAGATATTTTCATATACTATATATGTTTTATATCAGCATGAACAAAAGCAATAGCATAATTCTTTTCGTGCGATACGGAAATAGAAAAATCAATATTTTGATAAAAATCAATTTCTACGAAAGGAGAAAAATCTTTCTTATTTAGTATTTTTATACACTTAAAAGTGGGAACATGATTGATTCTATCAGAGGAATATAAAGCCTTTTTGACAGCTTCTTTACCAGCAAATTTTCCGCTAAATGAAAGCTCAGGATAAGGTCGTGATAAACAATATTCGATTTCTTTTTTTGAAAAAATCTTATGGATAAATCTTTTATTATTGAGTAATTTTTTTATTCTGGAAACTTGCACAATATCTGTTCCTATAGAAATCATAAAATATTATTCTCACTTTTAACTATTTCAATTATTTCATGAATAGTATCTAATTCATAATCTGCTCCAGAATTTTCAATAATTTCTGTTGAACCATATTTTGCATATGCAGTTTTCATTCCTAATTGATTTGCACCTTTAATATCTCTCTCAGGCCAATCTCCAACCATAAGACAATCTGAAAAATCAATATTTAATAATTTTTTTATTTTTTTGAATGGTTCTTTTGCAGGTTTATGAAAGCCTGTATCATCAAAAGTGACAACTTCGTCAAACATTTTATGAATTTTTAGTATATATAATCTTATCCATGCTTCTCTACTTGGTGCATCTGATAAAATACCTAGCTTTAATCCGAAATTTGATAAGTTAACTAATGTATCTTTAACTCCAGGATATAAAGATAAAGATGCTTCTTTGGCAATTTTATACTCAACAATACCAGAAGCAAGCATTTTATAATCAATTTTTCCTAATTCATTAAAAATAAATTCATTTAAAACTTTTTGATGTTCGTAGCCTTTAGAATTATAAATATTAAAGATTTTTTCAATGGCTTCATCTTTTTCTAAATTTAGCCCATTCTTCTTCATGCCATCAACTGCAGCAGAAATTGCGTTTGATTTCATAGTCATGAAATCCAGCAGAGTGTTATCAATATCAAATATTATAGCCTTAATCATTCAGAGATATCTAATTACAAGCAGGAGATTTATAATGTTGAGCAGCCCAATCCTGTAACTGCTTAACTTGTCTTCTGTCGTATCTTTTAGCTTTTTTAAAGGCATCATCTGCAGCAATTTTATTACAAAGATATACATTTGCAGTAGCTAGTGCAATCAAAGCAGGACCATAATTTCTCTTTAAAGATAGAGCTTGATTTGAATTATCTATCGCAGATTCAAACTTTTGTTCTTCATTGTCAAGAAAAGCTAATTGGGAATAAAGGAAAAAAGATTTTGGATCAACTAATATCCCATCATTTGCATATTTTCTTGCACTATCGTAATCTTTTTCATCTAGGTATATATTTACAAGCAATTCATAAGCTTTGATGTAAGATGAATCAATTTTCAACAAATCAAAAATTTCAGTTTTAGATTTTGGAAATTTTTGTTTCTTGTAAAATAAGTTTGCTAAAGCAAATCTTGCTTTTGTATACGTTGGTTCATTATTAATTGATAGATTAAAGAATTTCTCAGCATCATCAAATGAATTATTTTTTTGATAACAACTAGCAAGTAAATATAAAATTTTATAATTACCTTTTTCAAAATCATTACCTAAACCAAGTTTAAAACTTTCTATTGCAAGATCATAGTCTTGGATTTTCATATACAACTGGCCTAAATAAAAATGTGCTACATTATAATTGTTATCATATTCTGTAGCTTTTTTATAATAAGATAAAGCATTACTTAACTCATCATTAGATGCGCTAGTTTTGCCCAGATTTGTTAAATATTTAGCTATATTGTTAATTTCAGAATCATATTTATTACGTAATTCATTTGCTGCAATGTAACTGGATACAGATAGATCTAGTAAAGTAAAATCTAAAGAATCAAGAGGTGAAGAATTCATATATTTTTTTTTATAAGCGAGACCTAGGCCACCGTGAAACAAAGATATTTTACTAAGATCATCATCTTCTAATATTTTTTTGTATTCTGATATTGCTTCGTCAACGTCTATTTTTTCTAATGTATATTTAGCAGATTTATAGTTTTGTAAAACTTTGGTAAGACTAGCTGATAAATTTTGATAGGTATCTGCACTATCAATTTGTAAAAGTTTATCAAGATAATTTTTGGCTTCATTAAAATTTTCTAGTTTAAATAAAATATTGTAAGATAATAAAAGACATTCCTCTGAAGATAATTCAATACCACCTATACTTAGAATTTCTAATATTGCATCATCATATAATTTATCATTAAAAAGTGAATTTGCTTTTGAACAATCTTCAGCTGAAGAAAAACCTAAAAATGATAAAGTAATTAATAATTTAACTAGTAGCATATTTATATCCTTTCTGATTTACTTTAGTGCTGAAGGCGGGATTTGAACCCGCACGGGATTAATCCCACTGCCCCCTCAAGACAGCGTGTATACCAATTCCACCACTTCAGCTAAATCTTTATTTGATCGTATCTTGAACAGAAGATTCAAATGATTCGACTTCTCCTTGAATAACTGAATTACTTGAGACCGAAGAGCTTGTTTCGTTTGGTCGGGACATTACATTCAATATAATAGCCATAACCATAAACAAAGTTGCTAAAACAGTTGTCACTTTTACTAATAGTTTATCAGCTCCTTCACCTCCGAACGCAGCATCTAGACCAGCGTTCCCTGCAATACCTGACCCCATCCCTCCAGTTTTACTTGATTGCATCAAAATAATTCCAACTAGTAATAAACAAATTAAAACAAAAATAAAAATAACTATATAGTATAAATATCCCAAATTTTTCTCCTTAAAGTTGTTTAAATATTTTATAAAAAGAATCTACTTTTAAAGAAGCACTTCCAATTAGAAAACCATCAACATTATCAATATTTATGATTTGTGAAGCATTGTTTTCATTAACACTTCCTCCATACAATAAGTATATATTACAATTATTTGTATAAATATTATTAATAATTTTTTTTATTAATTTCATATTTTGTTTAATTTCATTGTATCCTGCTGCTTGACCTGTACCTATTGCCCAAACTGGTTCATATGCTATCAAAATATCTTTTTGTGATTTAAAATCGATTTTAGAAAATGCTTTTTTAATTTGCTTGTCTAATATTTCATCAGTTAGCTTAGCCAGCTTTTCATCTAATGTCTCACCTATACATAAAATTGGAATCATTTCTGAGTTATAAACCTCTTTCATTTTTAATGAAACAGATTCATTTGTCTCATTGAGTAACTCTCTTCTTTCAGAATGACCAATAATTACATATTTACAATTATGTGAGGTTAACATGTCAACTGATATTTCTCCTGTCAATGAGGGATTGTTTAAATATGAAACATCTTGAGCACCGAAACTCAATTGAGAATTAAATCTATCAAATAAAAATAACGAATCATATGATGGACATATTACTAATTCACAGCTATTAGGTGATAAATCTTTTTGTGTGATTTTTTTTAAGAAATCATTTGATTCAACAAAATTTTTGTTCATCTTCCAATTTGCAACACATATTTTTTTTCTAATCATTGTTTCCCCATGATTGTACAAGTTCAAGTTTTTCTCCACTAAGAAGTTTTAAAGAAGCTCCTCCACCTGTTGAAATATGTGTAAAATTATTACTTAACCCAAGTTCAATTATTGCACTCACAGTGTCACCACCTCCAATAATAGAAGTTAATTTATTGTTTGAAGATAAATTTGATATAAACTCAGCTAATTTGGCAGTACCATTTTTATATAAATCTATTTCAAAAAAACCCATTGGACCATTCCAAATTATTTTTTCTAAAGATTTAATTTCATTTAAAAATAAATCTATTGTTTTACTACCAATATCAAGACCAATATCATCTTGAGCAAAATCATTTATACTTTTTTCCTCAATATTAGATGAACTACTAATTTCTTTTGAGCAAACAAAATCTTCAGGAAGAAAAATTTTTGTTTTTGAACTTATTGATTTTTCAAGTGTGTCTTTTGCAATACCTAACATTTTTTTTTCAAATAAACTATTTCCAATTTTCTTATTCATTGATTTAAGAAAAGTAAAAGACATACCTCCACCAATAAAAATAGAATCAGCTTTATCTATGAAATGATTTATCATACCTAGTTTTGTAGAAACTTTAGCACCACCTAAAATAATACCAAATTTTTTATTTAATTTCAAATTCTTCAGACAATTGAATTCTTTATCCATAAGGAAACCAAAACATTTTTTTTTAAAAAAATTAAGAATTGATGAATTAGAAGCGTGAGATCTATGTGAAGTTCCAAAAGCATCATTTATATAAATTTCAGCATGTTGAGATAATTTAAATGCAAAAGTCTCTGAATTATTTAATTCTCCTGAATGAAATCTTAAATTTTCTAATAGATGTATTTCTGTAGGATTTAGGTTTTTTGAAATATTTATTGATTTTTTTGAAATACAATCTTTTGAAAAAATTACGTTATTCTTATCAAAATATTTTTTTAAATAAAGATAAATTGGATGTAGAGATAGATTACTTTCATTAGATTTAGGCCTACCTAAATGAGACATAATTATAATTTTTGATTTTTCTTTAATGCAGTACTTTATTGTTTTCATTGATGCCTTCAATCTAAAATCGCTTGAAATTTCATTTCCGTTAATTGGAACATTGAAATCTACTCTAATAAGTACCCTTTTTCCTCTTAGATCTATTTGATTTATTTTTTTTATTTTATTCAATCAATTTCCTCATAATCAACATCTATGATATCACTATTTTTTTTATTATTAGATTTGTTTTTAAAATATGGTAAAATAAAAATATTTATGAAAGATCTTAATACCAAAAAAATAAAAACTAATAGTAAAAATTTAAACATTTATAATTTTAAACTTTTATTAGGATTATAGTATTTAGTACCATTAATGGGTTTTTGAATAATATTTAAAATTTCGTTCAAATCATTTTTATCATTAACAAAATCTATATCATTTGTATTTATAATTAGTAAGGGTGATTTGTCATATCTGAAAAAAAATTCATTATAAATTTGATTTAAGGCATCAATATAATTCCAATCCATATTTGACTCATAATTCCTACCTCTACTTTTGATATTCCTCATAAGCCTATCTGTATCTGATTGAAGAAAAATAATTAAATCAGGATTAATCATATTTTTTTCTAAAATAAGTGCAACATTATCATATAAATTCATCTCCTTTTCACTTAAGTTTAATGAAGCAAAGATTCTATCTTTCATAAACATATAATCAGAAACAATTGATTTAGTAAATATATCTATTTGTTGAAAGTCTAATTGCTGCTTATATCTCGAAAGTAGAAAAAAAAGCTGAGTTTGAAAAGCATACCTTTCAGGATCTTTATAAAATTCTGAAAGAAATGGATTATCTTCAAACTCCTCTAAGATAAGCTTGCACTGAAGTTTTGCAGCGAGAATTTTAGATAAACTTGTTTTTCCAACTCCAATACTTCCTTCAACTGCTATATGGTATGCTTTCTTCATATATTTTTTTTATATAGTTTAATATCATCTTTATTGATTTCTAATAGTGATAACAATGATGAAATTGTTTTTTGAGTACCTGGTAATTTATAATTAGGCCGTATATCTGTCCAAGGTTTTAATACAAAAACCCTTTCGATAGATTTAGGATGCGGAATTTCTAATTCATCAAATGATATAATTTGATTTCCATAAGACAAAATATCAATATCTATTACCCTTGGATTGTTATGTGAATTTTTGAGAGATCTTCCAAAATAAGATTCAATTTTTTTTAAATCTTTTAAAAGTTGAAGAGGTTTAATATTTGTCTCTATTAAAACTACTGCATTTAGAAAATTTGGCTGATTTGTATTATACATTGGCTTAGTTTCATAAATACTAGATGTATCAATTAAAATTAATTTTGAATGTTTTTTTATTAAGTTAATACATTCTATAATATTATTTAACCTAGAGCCTAAGTTCGAACCTAATGATAAAAAAATATGCTTCAATTAAAATATTTTCTCTACATTAATTTTTTGTTTTCTGCCATCAACATTAACAATTTTTGTAATTGATAAAAGTCTACACTTAAAATCGTAATCCTTAAATTCTAAAATTAAATAAGAATGTAAATCTTCAACTAACTTTTCAAGTAAAAAGTACTTTTTGAAACCACTATCTTTTGCCTCGATAAATTTTCTTATAATTTTTATTACATCCATATAATCTAAAACATAATTAATACTATCTGAAGATGGTTCAGTGAATTTATTTTTTTTGCAAGTATATGATAAGTCAATAAAAAAATTTTGTCCAAATTTTCTTTCTTCTTCGTAAACACCATGATATCCAAAAGCTTTGATATCTTTTAAGTTAATTTTTATCATTTTTTTTTCATTAAAACAAATACTTCATTATCTACTCTAGGTTTTATACTTAGGCTTGATTTTTCACATTTTATTATGTCATAATATTTTTCAAAATCTCTTAGAGTTTTAGGCAGATTTACTCCGAACGGAGGGCCATCGTCGTTTAAAATCTTGTTTATTGGAAGTAAAATAGCAACAAATAGTCCATCAGTTTTTAAAAGCTCTGATGATTTCTGAATATATTTTAATCTTTTATTAGGATTAATAGCACAAAAAAAAGTGTATTCAAGGATGATATCAATTTTACCATTGAGATTTTTTAATTTAAAAAAATCTTCGCATATTAAATTTAGTGAAGTATTTAAATCCAATGCTTTATTCTTTATATGAGATATTGCTTTCATAGAAAAATCAACAGCAAATACATTATGATTTTTTTTTGATAAAAACAAAGCATCGTGGCCTTTTCCTGCCCCAGGAATTAAAATATTTTTTTTAGACTTAAACTTTTTAAAAAAATTTACAAAAATAGGTGTAGGCATTCCAATATCCCATCCTATTTCATTTTTGCTATACTTATTATCCCAATAGCATGGATTCTCAGAATTATCTTTTATTGGTTTCAATTCTATTTAAATAAGACTAACATTTTCTGCTTCGTCACCTCTTTGAGTATGAGTAATATCAAACTTTACTCTCATTCCAACACTAACTTTAATGCCTTTTCTTAAATTAGAAATATTCAGAAAATAATCGTAACCATCATCACCTTCTATGAATCCCCAACCTCCATTAGAATTCCAATTTTTAATTGTGCCAAAGTTCATTGTTTCCCTTTATTTTTTAAAACCAATATCTAAATCAAATTCTGATGGAAAATCAAAGCCTTCTCTATCTGGATAATGCATAATTGAAATTATATACTCCCATCTCAATAAAAAATTAGCATCAACTTTTTCTCTTTTAATTTTGTTTTCTGGGAGAGGCTTACCATTTTTGTCTTCAGTCTTAGAAAGAATTATTCCAGGATGCTTTAACCATAGTCCTAATCTATCAATACCTATTATCAAAAAGTGGCCTATGGTATCTTTAATTCCTAATTCTTCAAGTTGATTTGAGCTTTTGAAAGATATTAATACGATATCACCTATAGCATCTTCAATTTTAAACATATTAAGCTATTCTAGCTGCTCATTAATTTCTTTAATTGCATCTTTTATATCAGAAATTTCTTTTTTAATAGCTCTAGAATCTCTTTTGGTCTGAGTTTTCACTCCACTGATTTCGTCTTCTAGTTCTTCAAGCTGGTCTTGTACTTCTGAAAATTTGTCTTTCATGTCTCTAATAATTTTATTAATTGATAAATCTACTTTTGTAAAAGCATTATTTACCGAATCAACTTTTGAGTCATATGCTTTTAAATGAGAATCAAATTCGTCTCTCAAAATTTGTAAATGTTTTTTTGTACCAATTAATTTCTTATCAATCCTATCAATTAATTCATTAGTTTCTGTAACATCAGCTATTCTTTCATCATCTCTCTCAACAATATTATCCATTTTATCAACTCTACTAGGATCTACTATAACCATGTACATAGCACCAGCAATAAACATAACGACAACAACAATCCATATAGCTCTATCTTTTAAAATATCCATATTAAATTCCTTTTATTTTTGAGATTCTACTTCTTCAATTTTCTTTTGCCAAATTGAATCATCAAGTTCAATTTGAGATTCTTTAGGGGGTATGCTCCCTTCTTTTATCATTGAATACATTTTTTGACGATTATTTTCTTTATTTTTTAATTCATCAAAAGCAGCAACCATTTCTGCATTAAATTCCTCAATAGTTCTTTTAATTCTAGAATTTAATTCATCCATTAATATTGGACCATAAGAATTGTTTATACCTTCTAATAACCCAGATAAGGATTCTTCAATAAATTTATTTTGTCCATCTTTAGTTTTTAAGTCAATATCCATAATAAATAGTAATAATTTTTTATTAATTTACATTTCTTCATCATTTAAATCTAACTCATTTTTATATTCATCTTCATTTTTACTGTTTGAAGATGTAATTAAATCAGAAATTATATCATAATTATTAATAATGTAGCTAAAAAGCAAAGTTATTAAAATAGCATGAAAAATAAAACCTAAACCTATTAGCAAACCACATATTGATGAAAAAATTAATTTAAACTTATCCAAAATAGAATCATTAAAAAAATTCGCTAGCAATGTATGATTTATACCAAGAAAAATTATTGCTGGAACAATATTATTATCCTCGTACGAGAATATAGCAATTACAGATGCCATAAGTAAGGAATTAACCGAAGTATAAAACTGAAGAGAGGATGTTGATTCCTTATCAGAATTATATCCTATAACATAACCAGCACCAAGTGAAATAATTATTTTAAATATATATGATATTAATGCGAACATAATATAATCTAATTTATTTTGACTTTAATAATATAACTATTTTACAGTTTTCAATCTTAAACTTAATTTTGAAATATTTATTAACGCATACGCTGGAGTACCTAAAACATTATAATCAGGTACAAAGCCCCAAAACCTAGAATCATAGCTATTGTTACGATTATCTCCAACCATAAAATAGAAATCGTTATTTAATACAATAAATTCATCATCATTAATTTTCTTTCCATTTAATAATAAATTTTGCTTAATAAAATCTTTATTTCTAGATAATTCATCTTCAATATCTTTTGACCATGGGTTCACTAAATTATTTCTTTTTCTTTCAGCTTCAAGTTTTCTTTTATAAACAAGTTGTTCTTTTTCCTGCTTATCCGGTATACGATTGCCATTTAAATCCTCATATGGTATGATAGAACCTAAAATTTTATATTTAATTAATCCTTTTAATCTGCTGATTTGAAGTGGATCATTTAAATCAATTTTATATTTACCAATTCTAAGTTCATAACCATCCATCAGTAATAATGTCAAGAAAGACTCCCAATTTGTAATTTTACTCAAATCAATTTTCATGCCTTCAAAAGGAACAATAAATTCATTAATATTATCAGAATTTCCATAATCCCATTTTCCGTTACTGTTAACATCGTGAATATTTTCAAATTTATCAATAAGTTGGTCATATTCTAAATTTCTATTTACATCAATAAATTCTTCAGACCTAAAATCTGGATAAATAGTTGATGAAAACCATGTTTGATTAGATTTATAAATTTTAATAGTATCTGCTTGCGGAGGAAAATTATTTTGTCTCAAAAAATCATACGAAAAATCGCCAAACTTTTCAGTAAACTGTCCTTCATCAGGCATGGTATTTAATTCTCCATTGATATAAATTAATCCTTCATTAATATTAATTTTATCGCCTGGAAGACCAATACATCTTTTAACATATTTTTGCCAAGGGTCTCTCGGAAATTCGAAAATAACAACATCATTATTATTAATTTCTTTAAATTTTGGTAATCTATAATGTGGTATAAAAAATCCAATCCTTGTATAAGGTATACCAATCCAGTTTGGAGTTCTCATTCCATAAATAAACTTATTACCTATTAGCATATCACCAATAAGAATAGTTTTTTCCATTGAACCTGTAGGAACAACATAAACTTCTATTAAGCATGTCTTAATAGTCAAAGCAATAATAATCAAAGTTATAAGTTCTTTAAATTCTTTAATTTTCTTTTTCATGATTAATAGGCTTTAGAGACTCCTCCTCTTCGGCTATCAGATGTGGAATATTTTAGCCCGGTTCCATCTATATATATGCAATTAGCTTCACCTATTGAAGATCTTTCACTAACTTTATGTCCATACTTCTCTAGTCGACTAATAACTTCAGGTGAGAAATAATTTTTCTCAACCTGTATGACATCCGGTAACCATTGGTGATGGAACCTTTTTCTACTAACCGCTTCCTTAAGCGGCATATTAAAATCAATCAAATTAATCAAAATTTGAGCTACTGACGTAATGATTGTTGAACCTCCTGGTGTTCCTAATACATAAATAAGTTCATTATTTTCATTCTCAACTATTGTAGGAGTCATAGAACTGAGCATTCTCTTATTAGGTTGAATAGAATTTGCCTCATTACCAACAAGGCCATATAAATTTGGATAACCTGGTTTAATAGAAAAATCATCCATTTCATTGTTTAAAAGGAAACCTGCATTATCAACGGTTATTCCATTTCCAAACCAACCATTTACAGTTGTAGTTAAGCTAACTGCATTTCCATACTTATCTACAATTGAAAAATGCGTAGTTTCTTCTGACTCATTCCAAAAATCTATATTACCATGACCAATTTTTTTACTGGGAATAGCTTTTTTCATAGATATTGTTGAGAACCTATCATCTGCATATTCTTTTGAAATAAGTTTTTGTAAAGGTACATTGATAAAATCGGAGTCACCCAAAAATTCTGCTCTATCAGCATAAGACCTTTTCTCAACTTCAGATAATAAATGAATAAATTTTGCACTTCCTACTTCAAATTCAGATAAATTTACATTCTCAATCTGGTTCAAAATATTTGATAGAGTAATCCCCCCAGATGATGGTAAAGGCATCGAGTAAATAACATGATTTCTATAATTAATTTTTATTGGCTCTCTTTCAATTGCCTTGTAACTTTTCAAATCCTCATAAGAAATAATTCCTCCGACACGATTCATGCAGTCAACAATATAATCTGCAGTTATTCCGTTATAAAATTCATTATAACCATACTTCGCTATCCTTATTAGAGTATGAGCTAAATCACTTTGGATAAAAAGCTCATTTAATTTATAAGGCTCGTTATTTTTTGTAAATATTTTTTTAGATTCCGCATCTTGAGATAAAAAATTACTATACCTTGGTGAGTTTAATAATTTAAAATTATGATAATCTAAACTAAAGCCATACTTTGCAAGCTGAATAGATGGATATAGCAGTGATTCCCAAGACATTGTCCCATATTTTTCATGAGCATATCCTAATCCATAAACAGTGCCAGGAACTCCACAAGCTTTACCAGAATATTTACTCATACCCTGAATTACTTCCAACTTGTCATCAAGAAACATATCTCTATTAGATTGTAAAGGAGCTGTTTCTCTAAAATCTATAGATGTAACCTCACCATTGGAGAATCTTATTACCATAAATCCTCCACCACCTATATTACCTGCACTTGGATGTACAACAGATAAAGCAAATCCAACAGCCACTGCAGCATCAATTGCGTTTCCGCCTCTTTGAAGTATTTCTATTCCAATATTGGATGCTTCTTTTTTTGATGATGCAACTGCTCCGTTGTAGCCTATTGCATCTGATATTTCAAAAGAAACTAAATAATTAAATATAAAAAAAATACTAATACACTTTTTCATCATATAAAATTTTAAAAGACGGTTTATTTTTTGGTTTAAATTCAACTAAAATTACATTAAAAATAACTTTTTTAGTTAAATCTTTTTCATAGAAAGTACTTTTAATTTCGTTTAAATATAAATTAATGTTTGATATATTTTTTTTGGATTTTGAAACAATTTTACCAGATTCGATTGAAATGACTTTGACATATAATTTATGTTTATCGTTATAAAGCACATAGTCAATGTAATCCTCTAATTGTTTAAGAAATAGATTCTCTTGCTCTAATAAAAACATTTTTTTGATAAATTTAATGACAACTAAATTTTTTCCCAAAATATCAAACATTTTATTTTTTTTATAGTATAGATAATTTGGAATATTTTCTTTTACAATTTTGAATGATTTTCTATGAATGGGTGTTGCTTTAAAATCGTTTAATGCATCAATATGAAGTTTTGTACCATAACCTTTGTTTTTTATAAAACCATAATTAGGAAATATTTTATCATATTCTTGCATTATATTATCTCTAATCACCTTTGCTATGATAGATGCAGCTGCTATACTTATTGATTTACTATCTCCTTTAATAATATTTTTAGTTTTTATTAATTTAAAATTAGAATGTGGTCCATCAACCAATAGAATATTAGGTCTTACTTTAAGATTTCCAACTGCTCTTTTCATTGCTAGAAAAGTAGCTTGCAGAATATTTATTTCATCAATTTCATCCTCATTAGCTATACCATAGCTTAAATCAATTGCATTTTCTTTAATTTTTCTAAAAAGTTCTATTCTCTTTTTTGGTGAAAGTTTTTTTGAATCATTTATACCTTCTATTGATATATTTTTATCAAATACAACGCATGCAGCAACGACTGGTCCACACAAGGGACCTCTTCCAGCTTCATCCAGTCCTGCTATATAATTAATATTTTGATCCCAAAAATATTTCTCATGTTTCATTAAATCCATGATTAAATTTAGTTTTTAATAGTATATTTTCCTTAAATTAATTTTGTAATAAAGGGGTGCTAATTGCTGAGAACATACCCTTATAACCTGATCTAGATAATGCTAGCGGAGGAAACACAAATGAATTTTCTAATAATATTTTTAATACTTATAAGTCACTCTTTTTCAAAAACTCAAATAGATTCTTCTAAAATAGATTTGCCTGAAATCGAAATATATGGTGGAATTGATGAGAATCCTATTACCACAAATATAGATGTTTTGGATGATACTATCTTCACAAAAGATGGGAATAACAATTTTCAAGATTTGATTCAATCTATTCCTAGTCTACATTATTCAGGTGGTACATCTAGAGCTAAATACTTTCAATTAAGAGGTCTAGGTGAACTTAGTCAATTTTCTGGAGAGGGCCCTCCTCATTTCTATGTTGGATATTTAGTAGATAATATAGATTTCTCTGGAATAGGGATGATCGGAAAATTATATGACTTTGAACAAATTGAAATATTTAAAGGACCTCAAACAGCTTCTTATGGACCAAATTCAATGGCAGGCTTGATAAATCTTGTATCTAAAAAACCTTCAAATGAAAAAACATTTAATTTCAACAGTTCAATCTACAGTAATAATGGACAATCATTTAATTTATCCACTTCAATACCCGTAACGGATAATATTTTGACTAAAATCACCTTATCAAGTGATTATTCAGATGGTTTTATTACTAATATTTCTGAACAGAATGATACAAAGTATGATACTAACTCTAAAGATGAAAATTTAGCAAAATTTCAAATAGCATACTTTCCAAACTCTAATTTATCTTTGAAATATATTTACTATAATATCAAACTTGATAATAAATATGATGTTTGGGCACCTGATAATAATGGATTTACAACTTACAGTGACTATCAAGGTCTTGATGTTCAAAAAACTAAAGCTAATTCTTTAAACATAAACTATCAGCTTAATGATATTAAACTAATACTAATTTCAACTTTTTCAAAAAATGATATTATCTATTCCTTCGACGGTGATTGGGGGAACAGTAATTTCTGGTCAAACAATCCATATAATTGGAATCTTAATAATCCAGATTATTTATTCCCATGGTCTTTTTCTGATTTAACAAACCGTTCAAGAGAATCCTATTCAAACGAATTGAGATTAAAAACAAATATTTACTATGGTATTCCATTGACTTTTGGTTTTTATCAATCAAAGGTAAATGAAAATGATTTGAGAAATGGTTTTCTGTTTGGAGGATATGCTAATAATATAGATTCTAAATTTGATATATATAACTACGCCGTTTATAGTAAAATTTCACCACTCACAACTGATAAAATGAGTCTAACAATTTCTTTAAGGTATGATATAAATGAAACTAAACAAGATTTAAATTATGAATTTTATGACTATTATAATTATCCATATAATTACTTTTACTATCCCCAATATGGTAATTACAAAAATGAAGTCAAAGATGATTTAATTGGAGGAAACGTAAGTATTAATTATAAATTAAATCAATATACTTATTTAAACACAAATTTTTCTCGAGGTTATAAAACATCTGGAATTAATCAGACCACTAATCCTGCATTACCTGACTCTTTAAAAATATATGAAACTGAGTATTGTAATAATTTCGATGTTGGATTCATTTACAGAAAAGATAAATATGACGTTAAAATATCAGCTTTTTATTTAGATAGAATAAACCCTCAACTTAGATTGTCATATCAATTTGGAGGACCTACAAATTTTGATTTTGCAACATTCAACGCAGATGAGGGATACAATCACGGATTTGAAATAAATTCAAATTATCTTTTTAGTGAAAATCTTTCGCTTGGTTTTTATTATACATATTTAAAAACATATGTATCTGAATTCAAATATTTAGGTCAGTCATATGGAGATAGAAGTTTAGCACACTCTCCTAAAAGAAAATATGGATTTTCATTAGATAAAAATCTTTCAAAATTTCTTACAGGACTAAGTATATCTATTAATTCTAATTTCGTAAGTAATTTTTATTTTGAAGAACAGAATAATAATATGTCTGCTTCATACAACCTTGTTGATCTTTCATTAAATTATAAGTATACAAATATGAACATAAGTTTTTGGAGTAAAAATTTAACTAATGAAAAATATCCTATTAGGGGGTATCAATTTTCACTTGATCCAATTAGCTTCATAAATAATGAAGTAAAAAGTTATCAATCTTTTGGTGATCCAAGAACAATTGGTATTACTATAGATTACAACCTCTAAATTGATTTACACATATTTCATTCTGATATTTATTGTTGGAGTAGTCAATTCTAAAACAAACAATAGAAGTGAGTATTTTTATCTATCAAGAAAGCTTACAATTCCTTCATTTGTTGCTACAATTGTAACAACATGGTATGGAGGTATATTAGAAATTGGAAGATTTACCTATATTAATGGATTTGTAACATGGTTAATATTTGGTTTGTTTTACTATATTGCTGCTTTGATATTTGCTTTTAAAATTGGTCCTAAACTCAATCAAAGTAATATAAAATCTATTCCTGAGTTTTTTGGATTAAAATATGGAATAATACCAAAAAAAATATCTGCTTTCATACTAATCTTAGTATCATCACCTGCTCCTTATCTAATGATTTTTAGTGTTCTTATCACGCAGATTTTTGGAATTAGCTCAATACAATCAATAATATTTGGAATTTTTTTTTCTATATTCTACATATATTTTGGTGGTATGAAATCAATCATCAGAACTGATATTATTCAATTTATTTTTATGTATTTAGGATTTTTTGTACTATTATTTTTTTTAATATTCAAGTTTGGTGGATATGAATTTATTTTAAACAACTCTCCTCCAAACCATTTAAAATTGACTGGCAATCTTAAAATCGGATATATTTTATCATGGTCACTAATATCATTAATAACTTTTATTGACCCTAGCATTTACCATAGGACATATTCTTCTAAAGATAAAGAAACTGTTAAAAATGGTTTCATTATTTCAGTTATTCTATGGTTTATATTTGATTTTTTAACAATATCTGTTGGACTTTATGCTTCTGCAATTATTCCTTCAAGTCTTTTAGGTGATACTAATCCCTATATTTTTTTAGCAGAAGAGTATTTACCTTATTTTCTAAAAAGTCTTTTTTACATTGGATTATTATCAATTGTAATGTCCACAATAGATAGTTTCTTCTTTGTTTCTTCTATAATGCTAAGTAATGATTTATTTAATGAAAATAGTAAAATTAATAGATATTCTCTACTTATAATTGGTATCGTATCATTTATCATTGCTACAAATTTCAATCATGTAGTAGATGTTTGGTATATATTTGGTTCACTAGCAGCATCCTCATTACTAATTCCCTTTTTATTACTAATTTTCAAACCAAATAGAATAATAAAATATCCAATTTTTTCAATGATCTTACCATTAATAACTGGTCTTATTTGGTTTTATTTTGAATATCCATTTGGAATTGATATAATGTATCCAGGTTTATTAATTAGTGGAATTTTATGTATGAATAACAATGAAGAATAAAGTAATATATGATGGTCAGTGTTCATTTTGCACTGATGTTAAAAACATACTAGAATTTTTAGATTTTAATAAAAATTTTGAGTGGATTAAATCAGAATTATATATTAAAAATCCAAATAGAATATCCTGCATAAATAATGAGCTTACAGATAAGACGATCATTCTAATAAAACCTAATAATCAATTACTTACTGAATTCAAAGCATGTAGATATATCATGAGTAGAATTGTATTTTTTTACCCAATAATAGTATTTATGTATATTCCATACATAAGTAATTTTTTAGGTACGGCTATTTATCGAATTGTCTCAAAAAGACGCAAATGTAAAACTTAGAATTCTATTATAAATCCACCAACTGGAATTTGCTTATATTGGTAAGACATTTCATATCTTCCATCATCATAATATACTCGCTCCCATTCATTGTCTCTATCAAATACATTTTGAATATCAATAAATGTTGTAATATTTATTTTTTCTAGACTAAATCTCCTCATAAACATTATATCAAACCTTGCATAATAATTTTCTCTTGATGAATTCAACTCTACATTTGGATCTATATACCATCTTCTAACTTCAAAATTATATCTTTTGGGTGTATATGGGAGACCATCTGATATCCTATACCTAAAACTTATCTCATATTGATCAGAAATCATAAGAGGCATAAATGATAAATATGAAAAAATTTTCTTTTCCTTTAGGGACTCATACCACTTTCTCCCTTTGAAAAAAAATTTATAACCACCTACAATCGTAAGAGAATTTCTGCTATCAAAATCCCATAAATAAAACTCGTTAGGGTTCTCATTTTCTCTAAACTTTTTTGCTTTAGACTCAGAAAATGAATAACTAAATGTCCCATGCCAATTGTTAGAGAATTTTTTTTGAATAAATAATTCTACACCATTTGAAAAACCTTCTCCAATAGGTAAAAAATTAAAACCTCCATCAAAATCATCTTCAATATCATCTGTAGTAATATCTGATTCTAGTATAGATCTTTTATAATATTTTTTATTATAGAACTCTAGGGTTAGGCGTGTATCATCGTTTAAATATTGTTCCAAGCCAACTACATATTGCTCTGTGAATGAATTATCTAATATTTGCTCATTATCTGGACTCATCAACTTCCAATAATTAGGAGTTTGGTAATAAACTCCAAATGCAAAATTTATTTTACTTAATGGCGATAAAGAATAGGACACTCCAAATCTAGGTGAAAATTTAGATGTACGATTTATTTTTATACTATCATATCTGAAACCTAAAGTAAACTCAAATTTATTAAAAAAATACTTTAGTTGATTATAAAATGCATATTTCATCAATGAATCATTATTATAATTTCTAAAACCAACAATAGGAAAAATAGATTCGTCATTTTCAATGAAATTATTTAAACTGTCTCCATATTCAGGGTATATTTCAATAAATTCATGATAATCATTAAAATCATTTAATGAAATTGAGTCAGGAATTGAGGGATAATCATAAAAATATACATCATCATCATCTAGAATTTCATTGAGTTTAAATTCTCCTTTCTTAATATTAATACCAGAGGAAAATTCTATATTTTCTTTTAACTTGTAAATTATATCCCATTTTAAAAAATAATCAGACTCAATATTATCCCTTGTGAAAAAAATATCTTCTCCTTGATCATCATTTGTAAATACTTCTGCATCCCATTTTGTGGAAGATTTTCCAAAAGAAAATAATTGGTACCCTTTTGATGAAAATAAATTTTTATAAGTAATACCATAAGTATATTGATATCCTTCATATCTAACGTTTTCAGCACCATACATGTCTGGTCTATTTTCATCTAAAATATCAATTTTATCAATTCCACCTAAAAAATTAAAATAAATTTTATTTTTTTTATTTATTAGGTATGATATCTTGTGCTGTGAGTTAGAATATTTCGGCACTGAAGTTAGTCCGGCTGATTCAATTAAATTATCTATGAAAGATTTTCGGTAACTTGAAATGAAAGATATTTTATTTTTGATGATGGGTCCCTCAATTAAGAATCCCAAACCAGCCATACTCATTTCTATATCATAATCAGTATTATTAAAATTTCCTTCTCTTAAGCTCATATTCATGACTGAAGACTGTTTATCACCATATCTAGATGAGAATCCCCCAGCATAAAAATCTATTCGTTCTACGAACTCTGTATTAATCAAATTAACAGGTCCACCTCCTTTGCCAACAAATCCAAAATGATTTGGATTTGGTATATCTAAATGATCCATAACAAATAAATTTTCACCAGGTCCCCCACCTCTAACTATAATTTCATTATTTTGGTCTGTATCAGTAACCACTGCTGGTAGAGAATGAGTCATCATCTGTATATCGTATGCACCAACAGGATCTGAACGAATTTCTGCTCTATCAATAGAATGACTAGAAACAATACCATCCTTAGCTTTATCAAAATATCCATCAGTTACCAAAACTTCACTACTGCTGAGCACAGTAGATTCTAATAAAAATTTTACATAAGTTTGTCTATCAGAATTAACATTTATATTAACTTTTGAATGGGATTTATAACCAATAACAGAACCAATTATAGTGTAATTTCCAAATTCAATATTTTTAAGGAAAAATAAACCATTATCATCAGTATAGGTTCCTTGTTTGGTTTCTTTAATTAATACATTTGCTCCTGAAATTGGACTATGGGTGACTTTGTCAATAACATATCCTGTAATTATCCCTGATGAGGCTAAATAAAAATTATTAATAAATAATAAAAAAAATATCAATCTAGTATAAAAATACATTATTACTTTCTAATCTATCTATTAATTTTTTAAGTTTTTCTATATAAAAAAAATCGGGGTAATCAGTAACAAAATTATCAGTATCTTTCCATACTTTAAATATTAGAATATTTTCACCAATTGATTCAGCAACTTGATTAGAATTATATATCATACATAAAAGTATGGATTTAAAATCTATCACTGCAAGAATTATTTGCACGATTTGAACGATTTTTTAAAATACTACTTGCACGTTTTGAACGTTTTTAATAAGTTTATCATGACATTATGAAAGAGATTACAATTATAGGTGGTGGTTTATCAGGATTAGCAGCATCATGCTATCTTGCTAAATCTAATTTTAAAGTAAAAATTATCGATAAAAATGAAACTATGGGCGGAAGATTATCCTCTTTTGAGATAGACGGTTTCAAGTTTGACTATGGCCCATCATGGTACTGGATGCCAGATGTGTTTGAAGATTTTTTCAATGAATTCGATAAAGAAGTATCAGATTATTATGATTTAAAAAGGTTAAATCCATCTTACAAATTTTTTTTCGAAAAAAGTAACCACATAATACCTTCAAAATTTTCAAACATAAAAAAAGAATATGAAAAAATAGAAAATAATTCCTCAATTAAGCTTGATGAATTCATTAATAGAGGTGAAAAAAAATATAAAATTTCAATGAATGGTTTCATTGATTTACCCAATTTGTCATTTAGGGAGTATTTTTCCATAGATGTTCTTAAATATTTTTTTTCATTAGATTTTTTTATATCACTTAGAAAACATATAAAAAAATATTTTAGCAATACAAAAATCATTCAGATGCTTGAGTTTCCTTCAATGTTTTTAGGTGGAACACCAAGTAATACGCCAGGTTTATATAGTCTTATGAATTATGCTGACTTAAAAGGTGGTACTTGGTATCCAATGGGAGGTATGATTGAAGTAACAAAAGCATTCACAAATTTAAGTTTGGAACTTGGAGTTGAGCATATAAATAATATTGAAATTAAAAAATTAATGATTGATAATTCAAGTATAGTTGAAGCAAAAAGCTCTATTGGTAAAAATTTCAAATCTGATTTTTTCCTTTGTTGCGCTGAATATCCCTTTGTTCAAAATAATTTAATTGAAAAAAAATATCGAACTTATTCCAGAAATTATTGGTCAAAAAGAAAAGTTGCACCTTCTGCACTTATATTTTATTTAGGCTTATCAGAAAAAATCAAAAATTTTGAACATCATAATTTATTTTTCGATAATGATTTTGATAAACATTTAGATGAAATTTTTGTTCAAAAAAAATGGCCTGAGGATCCTTTATTTTACGTTTGTTGCCCAAGCAAGACTGATTCTTCAACAGTTCCATCACCTAAGCATGAAAATCTGTTTATACTAGTCCCTATTGGTTCAGGATCTTTAGATGAAGAAAAAATACGAAATATTTATTTTAAAAAAATATTAAGAAGAATAGAATCAAAAGTTAAACAAAAAATTGAAGATAAAATTATATTTAAAAAATCTTTTTGTGTTAATGACTTTAAAAATAGATATAATGCATACAATGGTAATGCATACGGTCTAGCAAATACTCTATTCCAAACAGCAATATTTAAACCTAAAATGAAAGATGCTAAAATAAAAAACCTCTATTATTCTGGTCATTTTACAGTACCTGGACCTGGACTTCCTCCAGCAATAATATCAGGAAAAATTGCATCAAAACAAATAATAAAGGATGCTCAAATATGAAATTAATTTTTGACAACTTATCAAGTAAAATTTCAAAACTTACGATAAATGAGTATAGTACCTCTTTTTCATTTAGCACTAGACTTTTATCAAAAAAAATTAGATCTGAAATTTATGCTATATATGGATTAGTCAGATTAGCTGATGAAATTGTTGATTCTTTTCATGAATACAATCAAAAAGAATTACTTGATAGATTAAAAGCAGATTATGAATTTGCAATTAAACATAAAGTTAGTACAAACCCCATACTCAATTCTTTTCAAAGAGTTTATCACAAATATAATTTTGAACCATATCTCATAAAAAAATTTTTTAATAGCATGGAGATGGACTTAGATAAAAAAAATTATAATGACAAGCTTTATAATGAATATATACATGGTTCTGCTGAAGTAGTTGGCCTCATGTGCTTAAAAGTTTTTGTAAAAGGTGATAATGTAAAATATAATACGTTAAAATCTAGTGCAATGAAACTTGGGTCTGCATTTCAAAAAGTTAATTTTTTGAGAGATCTCAAGTATGATAATCACGAATTAGGAAGAACTTATTTTCCAAATATTAATTTTAATAATATTAATAATGATGAAAAATTAGCTATAACTAGCGATATTAAAAATGATTTTAATATTGCTTTTCAAGGATTAAAAGAGCTTGATAATGATTCCTTTTTAGGTGTCTATGTTGCTTACAGATATTATAGAGAGCTTCTAAAGAAAATTGAAAAACTAAGTATTAAAGAGATACAAAATAAAAGAATAAGAATAAACAATGTCAAGAAACTAAGTTTAATGATTAATTCTGCTATTAAAATAAATTTAAGTCTAATCTAATGAATAAGGTCATTTTAGTAAACAGAAAAAACAAGAAAATAGGATTAGAGGATAAGCTTATTGCTCATCAAAAAGGTTTGCTCCACAGAGCATTTTCAATATTAATTTTTAATAGCAAAAAAGAATTCTTACTTCAGAGGAGGTCCTATAATAAATATCATACCCCTGGACTTTGGACAAATACTTGCTGCAGCCATCCAAAAGAAAATGAATCATATGATGAAGCTATTCATAGAAGATTGCATGAAGAAATGGGAATGCAGTGCAAACTTGAACAAAGTTATAGTTTTATTTATAAATCAAAGCTTAGCAAAAATTTAATTGAACATGAACACGATTCAGTATTTATTGGTCAAACTAATGATGTGCCTATCATTAATAAAAATGAAGTGAGCGAATTTAGATATATAAATTTAGATGAACTAAAGACTGAATTAAAAATTAAACCAAATAGTTTCACTCCTTGGTTTAAAATGATAATTAATAATTTAGACGACACATTTTTTGAATCAAAAAATTTTAAAATTAATGCATAGTTTTCTTATGCACTTATTAATCATTTTTTTATCAATTATCGTAATGGAAATAGTTGCTATTTTTGCTCACAAATATATAATGCATGGTCCTGGATGGTTTTTGCATAAATCTCATCATAAAAAACATAATAACAAATTTGAACTTAATGATTTATATTTCATTTTTTTTTCGATTCCATCCATTTATTGTATTTATTTTGGATTCTCAAATCAAAATTTTATTTTAACTTCTATAGGTATTGGAACTCTTTGTTACGGACTGATTTATATTATTCTTCATGATATTGTTGTTCACAAAAGATTTGGAATAAGAATTAAGTCAAAAAATTATTATTTAAGAAAAATTAAAAAGTCCCATCTGATTCATCATTCTAACCAAGAAAAAAAAGATGCAAGTAATTTTGGTTTTATTTCATTCTTATGACCTACTACTACAAAATACTTTTCCTTTCTTTTATTATCCCTTTTATATTTTCTTTTCATAATAAAATAAACTTCCATAAAAACTTTAAATTTATTATTATTTCAATTCCATTATCTTCTATATTTTATATTATTTGGGATATTATTTTTACTGAAATGGGCGTATGGGGATTTAATAAAGATTATGTATCCACATATATAATTAACCTACCCGTTGAGGAATATTTATTTTTTCTTATTATTCCTTTCTGTTGTCTATATACTTACTATGTTATAAATAAATATAAAGCATATCTTGTAAAGAATTTTGATTGGAAAAAATTTCAATTTTTATTTATTCTAATTCTATTTGTAACATTGGTATTAAATCTCTCAAAAATTTACACCTTAGTTTGCTTTTTATCGTGTATTCTTATTATTTTTGTATCCAACAAATTTAATATAAATTATAGCAAATCATCGTTTCATAATACATTTATCTTAATAACTATTCCATTTTTAATTGTAAATGGTGCTCTTACTGGTTCTTTCTATAACCAAACCGTAGTTTGGTATAATAATGACATGATACTTGGACTAAGAGTTTTTACAATACCAATTGAAGACTTTGTTTATTCTTATCAACTTCAACTTTTAAATTTGTTAATATATAGTAAAATAAAAAGAATATAAATGAGACTAACTTCTTTATATATATATATTTTATTTTCATTAATTTTATCTATTGATATCTCATATATTGATAATGACGAAAATTGGAAACAGTTACAAAACAAAGAAATAAAAATTTATCATAAAATAATAAATGACCAGCCATATTGTAAAGCATCAAAAATTTTTAGTTTTAACTCTTATGAGATAAAATCTATTCTCGATGATAAGAAAAATTATCCAAAAAACTTTAAAAGAATAATGTTTTGTGATTCAATTAATAAAGATGTTGTTCATATTGGGGTTAAACTCCCATTTCCTTTTAATCCTAGAGATTACGTAGTTAAATATAAATATATTGAAAAAAATAATAAAGAATACTATATATACTCCAGTATTCAAGAAACAACTTTTAAAAATACGAGCAGTTTTATAAGACTTCCAAACGCATCAGGTATTTGGTTAATGGAACCAATAAATAAAAAACAAGCAAAACTAACTTATATGTGGCAGGGAGAATTATTAGGCAATTTCCCCAGTTGGATTTTACATAGAGTCTGGAAAGCACAAGGAAATGAACTATTAACTGAACTTGAAAAAGCTTTAAATAATTTAAATTAATGTAAATAAAAAATAAAATGAAAATAAAGAATAAATTAAAATTAGCTCTTGATTGGACACCTAATATTAATCATATTGGTTTCTTCATTGCTTATGAAAAATTACTTTATGAAAAGTATAATCTTAAGGTTGAAATAGAAGATCCATCTTTTGATAATTACAAATTGACTCCAGCAAAAAAACTTGAAAATGGTTTTGTAGATTTTGCTCTTTGCCCCCTAGAGAGTATAATAAGCTATAGATATAAAGAAAATCCAATTAACTTTCTTGCAATTGCTAAACTGTTTGATTCAGATTTAAGTGCGATAGCTACGAATACTGATAAAATTAAATCACCAAAAGATTTAGATGGTAAGTCATATGCATCTTACAATGCTAGATATGAAGACAAAATAATTTGTGAAATGGTGAAGAATGATGGAGGAAGAGGAAATATTGATTTTGTTTATCCAGAAAAACTTGGTATTTGGAATACTCTCGAAAATATGAAATATGACTCTACATGGATCTTCTTAAATTGGGAAGGAGTTCAAGCTGAATCTAACAAACTAAATTTAAAATACTTCAAAATGAAAGATTATAATATCCCCTACTCATACTCTCCTGTGATTACAGCTAGGGAAGATTGCATAAGAAATAAATTTTCTATCTATAAAAGGTTTTTATCTGCGACCAAAGAGGGATTTATCTTTGCAAAAAAAAATAAGCAAGAATCCATAGAAATTTTATCAAAATTCATTCCTTCTCACGAAAGAAATATAGATCTAAAAAAATCATTATCAATGACAAATGATAATTTTAAAGAGAAAGACTGGGGAATAATGCATAAAAAAAATATTAAAAATTTTACTGATTGGCTTATCAAAATGAAATTAGTTAATAAAAATTTGGACTATTCAAAACTTTTCACAAATACCTTAATTTCTTAATTTTCTTATTATTTTAAAAAAAAATTTTGTTTGTTCATCAATTTTTTTAAAACTATTTGGTATTTTTTTATCCTGTTCCTCACTTAATCTTTTATAAAAACTTCCACTTTCTATATCTTCAAGAAGTGATTTCAATTTTTCAACAAAAGAATCATCAATTAATTTACTACCTGATAAAATACCACCTATCCTAGCAGTATCACTTATTTTGTCATAAAATTCTTCAAAACCTATATCATGAAATAAATCAACAATAGTTTTAATTTCATAATAACAAACAAACCATGCAACTATTGGACTATATCCCTTTTCAACCAAAGTATTAAATGATTGATTAATTAAAAATGGTAAGCCCCCAGTTAAAATAGCTTGTTCACCAAAAATATCAGTTTCTGTCTCTTCCTTGAAAGTTGATTTAAATATACATACTCTTCCACTTCCAATTGCTTTTGCATATGCCTTAGCTAACTCAAAAGCAGAACCAGATGCATCATTGTGAACAGCAATTAATGATGGAACACCGTATCCCTTTTTATATTCACTCCTTACAATTTTTCCTCCTGCACTAGGAGCTACCATAATCACATCATTTTCATTTGATACTTCTATTTGCCTATAGTGGATATTGAAACCATGTGAAAAAAGAATGGTTTTATTAGAATTTAAATTTTCTTTAATATATTCTTTAAAAACTTCCGGTATTTTTTTATCTGGTACTAATAAACAAATAATATCTGCCCAAATAACTGACTCCTGAATTTCTAAATATTTTAAATTATCTTTTTTAACTGCAGGTATTGAATTACTATTAATTCTTAAACCTATACGAATATTTATGCCGGAATCTCTTAAGTTAAGTGCTTGGGCTCTACCTTGATTTCCATATCCTATTATGGATATTTTTTTTTGCTGTATAATTTTTAAATCTATGTCTTTATCTAAAAAAATTT
>CETL01019367.1_pt1 | contig 33147 bp, 31 predicted proteins | sample 356371 | NCBI WGS metagenome assembly CETL01 (sample SAMEA2622518, study PRJEB7988) | marine metagenome | biome: marine biome (ENVO:00000447); feature: surface water layer (ENVO:00002042); material: "saline water (ENVO:00002010), including plankton (ENVO:xxxxxxxx)" | depth 5 m | reverse complement strand
ATCAGAGCGCATATTACCGGGTTGTAGCAAATGGTGAAGAAACCTTTGTTCAGAAGTTTCTGTGAAGTTTTGTCGATACAGCGTCAAATATCCACACATTGTTATTACTATCAACGCCTTTGTAAGCAGGAACCAACACATCGTATGCTTCTACATTCGCGGACTCTTCATCAAAACGATACCATCTCAAAAGATCTCCCATGCCGTCTTTGTAAACTCGCCGCTTCGACAACAATTTTTTAAAATTGGGATTATCATCAAAATCCACTGATTCACGTTTTAAAAGAGGTGTCTTTTCTAGTAACTCGATATTATCTAGTATTGTCAAACCCAGACAATCTAAAACCCATTTTTGGATTTCTTCATCCTCTGGACCCCTCAAATAACCTCTAACGTGATGTATGCGTGCGCAGATAAGAATCGGTTTGGACAATTTGATGTCAAGACAAGCCTGATTAAGTGGAGTAAAGTCATCTTTTGGCTTAATTGTATGCGGACCTTTTCCTGATAGTGGGTGGGTTAATTCATTTTCTTGTTTTTCTTGCTCGCTCACATTTATTGGGATTCTCCCATCGATCACTGCATGACCAACAAAATTGGCAACATCATCTGGCATCCAGAATACTAAATTTACTCCGTCTCGAATCGGGATTTGTTCTTTTTCAAAGATTGCACTATTCCTGCATATTACCAAATGATTACCACGGGGGACATCTACCAACCACATTTCCACACCTTCTAGATCAATTGGTGCAAAACCTGATCCAGAGGACCAAATTTCCATACCCTCAATCAAACCTAGTTTTGCATGATACGGTGATACATCGAATACTCTTCCCAGCCATTCAATAACACCCGATTGCATGTTCGGGGGGGATTCAAGGTCAAGATTGACATCCAAACTTCTAAGGATATCGATCAGCAATTGGCCCATGCTAATGCTAAGTGTCTGCGGGTTTTAGTATCATTCAAGATTACTTGAAAGAGTGACTAACTCAGATTCACCCGCATCTAACACGGTAATCGTCGAAATGCTGAATGGTTTTCCAGAGGCGACACCCAAATCTCTGTTCACAAGGGTTGTCCTATGCATTGTTACTTCAGGATGACCGGCCCTCAAAGAATCAATAAATTCCTGGGGGCAGTTTGCAGCTAGGATAATGCATTTTGCTTCACCTGTTTTGCACGCATCTAATGCCTGTCTCTGGCCATACAGGAGCTTTCCTGTGGTACTTGCTAGTTTCAATTGTCTACTTATATCCATAATTCATTCCTCCACAAATTTGCTTCTCAATGTTGATTATCACTCTGGTATGTAATACAATTCCACAGAACCAGTTCCAAGGCTAATAGGCTGACCGACAATGATATTCTCAGCAACACCTGTCAAATTGTCTCTTTCTCCAATGATACCTGCCTTTAGTAGGTGATTGACTGTGACTTCGAAAGCAGCTCTCGCCAAAATTGAGTGTTTGGTTCCAGATACACCGTGACGACCTATTGCTCTGACTTCTCCTTCGCTAGTCATTACGTCTGCAACCATCAGTAGATGTCTAACATCGACTTCCAGTCTTGCTCCATCTAAGGTAGCTTGCAACTCATTGACAATCGCTTGTCTAGCTGCTTCTATACCCAGATATTGATAAATCTCAATGATATTGTTTGTGTAGGTTTTCGATCTGTCGATTCCCTCCATATCAGATATTCTTGCTAGGTTACTTCCTATTGTTGATAGATAGTATTCGCCGGTCCTATCATCTAGTTGAACATTGGCCCGCTCGATGTTTGGAACACCTTTGAGTCTCATATCTCGTATTTTATCTTCAAGTTGCAGAAGCTCTGTGTATGAGGGAGGGTTTTCTTCTAAACTCTTCAAATCATCCTCAACCTGAACTCCTGGAATTAAGGTAAGAATTGAGGGGTTCTTTTCTTTATCAGCTTGGACATAAAGCCTCAGTGCCCGCTCTAGTTTGTCTTTAACCTCTGCTGGCGTCATGCCTTTTTGTTTTAGATTTCCTTTCTTCAATTTCAGAACAAGTCGACGCTGAGCAACATCTGTGTCAATATCTGCTATGTTGACTGTTGTGGTAATCTCAATGGCAGCCGCTAACTTTTTGGCTGCTGCAGCTGATTCCTTATTTTCTCCAGATAGTCTAATTGTCATCGTAGGAGTATTGGGGACCTTCCTTGCATCCACAATCTCGATAATTCTTGGAAGCCCCTGAGTTACGTTGACAGTAGCAACACCCGCATAGTGGAATGTCCTCATTGTCATTTGTGTTCCTGGTTCTCCAATCGATTGTGCTGTAATAATTCCTGCCGCTTCATACGGATCTATCATAGCCATATGCTGTGCTTTGTGAGCTTCCTCTACAAGCTTTTCAGCTTTCTTGGCGGTCAACTTTTCAATTTCTCGTTGATGCACTGCATCTGTCAAATCGTGTATAGTCTGTTGGGAGAACTTCACTCCTGCTTTTTCTGCTGCTTTTGCAATCGAAATGAATACTGGAGTTTCGGATAACTCGTCACTGTATGCTTTAGGTATACCATCTTCGTCCAAATCTGGATCATATACTTCCAATGCTTGAACGGTCTTTGCAGTTCTCCTGCGCCTGATTCCTCTGCGTAATCTTACGCTAGTTTGAATTGAACCGTCTCCAATTTGGTTCTTAGTTGGGGACGCAGCACCTTGAATGATTCCGTGAACTCTAGATGCCGTTTCAGAGTCTGTTTCACATATTTTCGAAATCTCTTGTAGTGTGAGTACTTTTACATCATCCCACTTTCTGTCGTCCGCAAGTTTGTGAGCGAATTCCTCACTGACAAGCATGTCCATAAGTTTCTTTTTGGTTGCGCTCTTTACTACCATCACAAATCACCTCCAGCCATAGCTTCTGAATCTCCGTCGTCATATCCTAGATCGAACAGCTTGTCTTCGCTATCTTTGTAGCCTTCCTCTTTGAGTTTAGTTGGACCGTCGGTCCCTAACGCTTCGTCTACTATTACGTCTATGTTGAATGGCTTACCATGTACACCTCGACTTGGATCGATACCATCTTCCCCATATGAAAACTGAATAATTCTGTCCGCAGTGTTCCTAACAGAAAGGTTCTGGTCTGGGAAGACTTTTAGATCATCCATTGCGTTTATGAGTCTTCTCTGCATGTATCCAGACTTACTTGTCCTGACAGCTGTGTCAACTAGAGACTCACGGCCGGAAACTGACAACATGAAGAATTCTGTTGGTTCGAGACCCCTCTTGAATGAGGACGAAATAAATCCTTTTTCCGCAGCGCCAAGGCCACCTCTCTTGAAGTGAGGCAATACTCTTTGGTGGTATCCTCTCTCAAGTCTAGCACCACGAACTTTAGCTTGGCCAATACTTCCGGCCATCATCGTTAGGTTATCCATGGAACCTCTAGCTCCAGATATTGCCATTCCAACAGCAGCATTAGAACTGCCGCTTTGGTTCAATTCTTCTTTAGCGACGTCACCGGCTGCTTGCTTTCCTAAATCTAAGATTACCATGATATTTTCTTCGAGAGTTTCTTTTGGTGTGCGTCCGGGTCTAGTTTCATATCCACGGCCATCTTTACCAAATTTAGCAAGCTCTGCTTGAACTTCTTCTCTTGCTTCTTGGTTGTGCATTTCGATTGACTCGAGTGCTTCTGCTGAAAGATCTTCGTCATCAATTCCAGTAGTAAATCCAAGGGAAGTGCAGGCACCAATAGATAGTCTGGTAAATTCATCTAGGAACCTAGCACCCTCGCTAGGACCATTAGTCTGGACAATTGCATCTAATAATCGACCATCTTCTGCACCAATTGCTCTTTTGTCTAAAGTTCCTGATACCTGACCATTCTTTACTACAACATCATCATTTGATCGACTTCTGAATCTTAGGTGTATGTTATCCGGAATAATAACAGATACGAGATCTTCGCCATTGAAGAATTCGCCCTCATTATCCTTAGAAATCTTGGGTAGTTTACCTGTGTATCCAATGTTACCTAGCATCTCTAAGCCATGGGCTTTGGAAATCCTTGTATCTGGCCTGGAGAGTAAATATGCTCCAGATATGTGATCGTGGATTCCACCAATTACTGCACCGCCATATCTTGGGGTAAGTATGTGTTCCTGAACTCTCATCAAGATCTTAGCTTCTGCCCTTGCTTCTTCACCCTGTATGACGTGTAAGTTCATTTCATCTCCATCGAAATCGGCATTGTATGGCGTACATACTGCTAAATTGAATCTGAAGGTGTGACCTTCCATTACCCTGACTTCGTGAACCATCATTGACATTCTGTGTAAAGAGGGTTGCCTGTTGAATATGGCAACGTCTCCATCGATTAAGTGTCTTTCAACCAATAACCCGGGTTTCGGATTCCCGTTAATATCAACAGTTGATAATCTGTCTTCAACTCTGGTTCTTTCACCCCATTCGTTATCTGGACTGCCACAGTGAGGACAAATTACCTGCAGATTTTCAGGGAACGGTGTATCAGGGTTTGCGAGTTCAAATTTCCAACGGTGATGTAGGATTGCTCTGGGGTCATCCTCAGGGAGTGGGTTGCCATCTTGGTCTTCTCCTCTTAGGTTTGCGATTGTAGCCTTCTCGTCTATAGAATATGAAACAAGTTCTTCAGCCCCTGCAACAGCCTCCTGCTTTGATATAAATTTCTTAACAACTAATCCAGGCAAAAAGTTTGGTGATGGTAACACTGAATGCAAATCTAGTCTGTTTGTTGTTTCCTCCATACATTCTGGATTGTGACACCTAAATCCAGCATTGATTAGACGACTGCGTTCGTTTATCCTAATTCTCTGACGGTTGTTTCTTATGACATAGTTAACACCCGGGTGGACGTCTGGACCACGTAGAATCATTCTTCGCATCTGCTCACGATTACGTGTTGTAACTCTAATCGGGACAGTCAATTCCTTAGCGACTTTCTTTGGAACGCCAACTTCGTTAACTCCAAGATACGGATCTGGTGATATTACCGAGCGAGCGCAGAAATTCACACGCTTTCCGGATAGGTTAGACCGGAATCTTCCTTCCTTTCCTTTCAATCTTTGAGTGAGAGTTTTCAAGGTTCTTCCAGACCTGTGTCTTGCTGGAGGAATACCGCTTGTCTGGTTGTCAAAATAAGTAGTGACGTGATATTGCAAAAGTTCCCAAAGGTCTTCAACAATAAGCTGTGGTGCTCCAGTATCTCTGTTTTCTCTCAGGCGTTGATTAATCCTGAGAACGTCTACTAATTTGTGAGTCAAGTCATCTTCAGACCTGTCTCCCGAATCGAGAGTAATAGAAGGTCTTACTGTGATTGGCGGAACAGGTAATACCTTTAGAATAATCCACTCAGGTCGGTTTTGCTTGTCCATTCCTAAGAAGATTAAGTGTTCTTCAGGTATACCTTGTAGCCACTCCCTGACGTCTCTAGCGTTGAGTTTCTTGTCGGTTTCCTTTCCACCTTGGTCTTGCTTACGCTCTTTGAAAGTCGTTGGCTTATCGAGCACGATCTTACCTTGCTGTGCACCACAGTGCATGCAAATTACTCTTTTTGCCTCAGAGGTTTTCTTTTCTATTTCCTTGATAATCTTAGAAAATTCTGTTGACCCAACACCGTGTTTTATTATTATATCACGGACTCTGTCTCTGTAATAATCCTGCTCCGATAACTGGTCGTTTGAAGGGTGTGACCCCTCCGCACTGTGTAGCAATATCTTACTACAAGAGTTGCAAGTTGCCTTGAGAGCTGTTTTGATCAAATTTACAAACCCGATGTGTATTACAGGCAACTCAAGTTTGATGTGACCAAAGTGGCCTGGGCTATCGTCATACTTGCAATTGTCTGTTGGACATACCAAACCTGGTTCGATAACACCCATGTGTGGGTCCATTAAACCTTGTCTAAATGCATGTCCGTCATCTTTGTAAGTATCTGCTGTCTTAACTTCGACTGAAGACATTTTTCTAATTTCTTCAGGGTCCATTAAACTAAAACGAATACCTGCGATTCTCTTGGGAATCATTGTTGTGCTGTTTTGGCTCATCTTCTATCCTCCAGTTCTAATCTCATTGCTACTCCAAGACTTTTCATTTCGTCTAGTAATAACTTGAAAGCGTATGAAGTCTGCACCTTGTAGACTTCTGCACCATCACCATGGATTGGCGAAACGAAAGTTCTTCTTTTGGGATCATACCATGCAATGTGTCCAGATTGTGCACATACAAACAAATCTATTCCATCCGATTCATCAAGTAATCTGTCTTTGATTACCATTGATGCACCATGGGCAATTAAACAATCTCTCTCCATCTCACCGAATCTTAGACCACCTTGTCTCGCTCTTCCTTCAGTAGGCTGGCGAGTCAGAATCTGAACTCTTCCTCTGCTTCTAGCGTGAATCTTACCAGAAACCATGTGATGCAACTTTTGGTAATAGATACATCCTACAAATATTTCAGCAGGGTATGTCTCTCCAGTCTCACCATTTACCATAATTTCTCTACCTGTATGATTGTATCCATTTCTTACTAGGCTGTCTCTAAGGCTACCTTCTTTTTCTCCTCTAAATGCTGTTCCGTCGATTCTTCTTCCTTCTAAAGACCCAACCTTTCCACCTATCATTTCTAATACGTGGGCAACTGTCATTCGAGATGGAATTGCGTGTGGATTAATAATTAAATCAGGAACAATACCGTCTCTTGTAAATGGCATGTCCTGTTCATCAACAAGTCTTCCAATCACGCCTTTCTGTCCGTGTCTTGAGGCGAATTTATCTCCAACTTCTGGGACTTTGTGCGATCTAACCATACACCTGACTAGCCTTCCTGAATCGAGTGATTCAGTAACATAGACATTGTCAACCCAACCTTTCTCGCCGTGTCGCACTGGCATGGAAGATTCTCTGCGCTCCTGTGCTTGAAGGAATGCTCCAGCGCCTGTTTCCTCGAGGAATCGAGGTGGACTTGTCTTTCCGACTAGCACATCCCCGCCCTCCAAATATTTCTCTGGATGAGGTAAACCATCTCCTTCTAAGTGATCGTATGAACCTACTGGTTTGAGGCCCTTGACTTCCTCAAGGCCTGTGCCTGGAATTTCAATTTCTTCAACTTGACCGCCAGGGAATCTACGTCGCTCGGCGTTGTATGTTCTATTGAATGTAGATCTTCCTAAAGCCCTTTGAATGCTTGACCTGTTCATTATTACTGCGTCTTGCATGTTGTAACCGTGCAGACTCATTACTGCAACTATGAAGTTTTGACCCCCGGGTCTATCATCGAAATTAGTAGTGTCCATAGCTTGTGTGTGAGTTATAGAGCGTTGTGGGTAATGCAAGACGTGGAGTCTAGTGTCTGGGCGAAGTCTATAGTTCGAACTAGGTAAGCCCAGAGATTGTTTTACCATTGCAGTTCCACCAGTTACACGCGGAGTTGAATTGTGTTCAGGATACGGAATCAAGGACGCACATACTCCCAGCACCAATTGCGGGTCTATCTCGCAGTGTGTGTGCTCTGAGGTATATAGGAGAGGAACGGTGAAAACAGCGGTTTGTTTTTCACCGTTTGGCATGGTTATCCTAGCCTCGAGTTCTGCCTCAGTGGCGGCTGGTTGTCCCAGATTAGTCCATGTAATTGAGGAATGGCTGAGAGGCCTTCCTGCGAATTTGTTACCTTCCGGAACTACATCTGGTAGAACAAACGGTCTTGGAGCAATATAGAGGTCTTCCTCTTCCTCTGCATCAACCCATTCAACAACTCCCTCGTTAACCAGATCCTTGAATGTCATTTCGTTAGTTGCAACCATTTCCAAATGTTTTTGTGTCAACCTTGGGGCACCGTCATACAGTATAAGCACAGGACGAAGAATCCTACCTTTGTCCGTGTTGATGAAAATATCTCTGTTCTGACTATCATATCTAATAGAGACCTCAGGTCTGATTGCACCACGTCTGCGTGCATTCTTGAATTGTGTCACCAGATTTTTTCCTCTTTTGTGGACTCCGTATATGTCTCCATTCACGTGTATTCTATCACCATCAGTCCAATCATCTGGTTGGAAAACATCCATCTCATCTAGCCTAGAGCGTATGTCTTTTTCTGGAATCGCCTCAGATACGTCTATCATTTGCGCTGCATTCTTAACAAGACCACAATTTTGACCTTCAGGAGTCTCGTTTGGACAGAGCCTTCCCCATTGTGTGGGGTGCAAATCTCTTGCCTCAAAATGAGGTTGGCTTCTGACTAGTGGGCTTGTGACTCTTCTCATGTGGGAGAGAGCAGAAAGGTAGGTTGTTCTATCCAACAACTGACTTACTCCGCTTCTTCCACCAACCCAATTTCCAGTTGCCAGTGCGTGCATTATTTTGCTGGTCAGAACATCTGGTCTCAAGCAAGAGGTAATTTTCAATTCACGCTTCCTGTTGTGATGTCTCTCAAGCTGGTACTTTAGGTCTCTCGCTAATTGCCCCATGGAAACCCTGAACAGGTCTTCAATTAGGTCGCCAGCAAGTCTAACTCTCTTATTGGCATAATGGTCTTTGTCGTTTGGCTTTCTATTTGTAAGAGCCATCTCTAAAACTTGTCTTACAATTCTACCCAGGAAAATCGCTTTCTTTTTGCGATCTTCGACGGCATCACCTAAGTGAGGGAGTAATTCCCGATCCAGAAGTTGGTTAACTCTAGCCTCTCTGTATTCTTTTTGTTGGCCGGCTGCAAATTTCTTCTCTAACCATTGATGTGCCTCTAGTAAGGAATCAACGGCATACTCCTCGTTATCTTTGACTTCGTTTATGTTTGCTACAATATACTTGAAAGTTTCAGTAGGTCCCGCAATTGCTTGGAAAAGTTCTTGGTCATTTTCAATGCCAAGTGCACGCATCAATAGAACAACTGGTATTGCGGTAGTTCCGGCAGTGCTGATTTTTACCATCAGCATACCGTCACGCCTCTTTTCGACAGTTAGAGGCTTTCTCATACCGTCTTTTTGAGAGAATATTTTTGCAACTTCGGTAGTTTTCGCATATCTTTTATTTATTTCAACTGTAACCCTGTTTGGAGCTAAATCCTCCATCGAGATTAGGACTCTTTCTGTCCCGTTAATTATGAAGTAGCCTCCTGGGTCCAGAGGATCCTCTCCTTTCTCTCTGAGCAATCCCTCCCAGAGTTTTCTGTCTTCTTCTGAAGTGTTCGGATGTAGAACTCGATCTCCTGCGATGTGATTTGAGTGTAGATTACACCTACGACTCCTTACCATAATCGGCATACTACCAACTTGAACACCTTTTTCAGGCTGGGTTGGAACGCCGCTTCGATATATTGTGAAATCCATCTTGACAGGAGACATGTATGTAAGTTTCCTTAGCCTACACTCCATAGGTTGGGAAGGATGGTCGCTACCATCTGCTTCTCTAATTGTTGGTTCACCAAGTTGGATGTTCTTGACGCGGATAATTATGTCTTGATCGATAACATCGAGTTTGATTAACCCGCCGTTTTCATCTTCAACATCTTCGTCAGTTCCTACTCTTATGCTCCGAACTATTTTTTCCATTCTGGATAGATTGTTGTCACCCGTTGGTATGCAGTCATCATATGATGCTAGTTGATGATTGACAAGGCTTCTTTCTCGGAAAAACGATTCAATAATTTCTTTCATAATAACACCTCAAAATTAACTTCCCTCTACAATAAGTCGATAGGCGACTGAGACCCCAGCTGAGGGAGATTGCCTAACGACTTTTAGCACTCTGTCTGCAAGCCATCCAGCGGGCAGTGGTATGGATTCTTCGCCTTCTCCGGCCTCGGAATCACGTTTCCTTTCGACAGTTTCCTTTATAACTTGCACAACCGGATCTGTGATGAGGATTTTAGGGAGTAATTCCTTTGCTAGCCTAGGTTCACCAGTCTCTTTGTCGGTGGTTAACAATCCCCATGGTTCGAGTGCAGATTCTTCATCTTCGACGGGAACAAGTTCTTGATGAGGAACTAAAATGTGATTTAAAACATTGAATTTTGTCCCTGCTAAATTCATATCGTCATCAAGCAATGCTTTTCTAGAAATCGTGATTTTCCTACTTCTTTTCTTCTGTCTTCGCTGGCCGAGCTCAGCGAGTGCGTTCATTGCGCCGGTAAATATTTCGTCGTCCTTAGATACCCCGAGAACAGAAGCTATCTCGTCGGCAGGCATGGCTTTAATGTCGGTCATGTTTCTGTCTGTTGCTAGTTTGTGAGCATATTCTTCTGCTATGCCCATTTCCATTAACCGCTTCTTAGTTGCAGACTTTACCACCATTTTACACACCCCGCCTACCCTGTTGAACATCGGTCCTGTTCTTGTCAGGCGGGCCTGACGGGGTTCGAACCCGCGACCGTCCGGTTAAAAGCCGGACGCTCTACCTGACTAAGCTACAGGCCCAAATGTTTCTCTTGGGCTTCTTGGCCGACCTATGGTGGGTTTTTAAAGACTTCGTATTATTAAATCCCACAATAACGCAGCACAGAGTAGATGACATGGGCGGGTCTTGCCAAAATGGAATTTTTGAACAAGAGTCATAAATGCTTCGGCCTTGCAGAATTACTAGCCAAATGTCAAAAAGCATTGATTTTGATCTAACCTGCATATCTAAAGAGATAGATATGCTTCAAAGAGACTCCACTGAAATTAATTGGTCACCAAAAAACAATCTTAATTTCAAACTGATAATACCACCAACAGTATACCCACCGAGAGAGGATACTGATTTAATGGCAAATCGGATTATATCCCTTGGAAGCGGTAGCGGAAAAAAGATGTTAGAAATAGGATGCGGGTCAGGTGCTTTATCGATACTTGGTTCTTACTTGGGTTGGGACGTCCAGTGTTGTGATGTAAACCCTTATGCAGCAATTGCAACGCGTGGAAATCTAGCAATGAACAGTCTTTCAGCCGAAGTTAAAGAGGGTGGATTGGGTCCAGAAAAATTTCCGTTTGAAAATATCTACGATTTGATAATCTGGAACCTTCCATATATACAACCTGATGAAGTCGATAATTTGCTTGGACCCATGGAGGAGGCAAGCTCTATTGATAACGACACTGTGGGATTGGGTGAGCGTACGCTTACATACGTCACAAAAGCCAATTTACTGAAGCCAAGTGGCCGGGTCTTATTGCTATCAAAAAAATCAAAATTTAATAATTCAAATCTTTCTTCTAGAGTTTGGGATGAATTAGAATTCAAAGATGGTGAAAAGATTTTTTTGACTTGTCACTGGAAACCCTTCAATTCAGCACCAAAATTACATTTGGACAAAACTAAATCCACTAATGATGATTTACTAAATCATGATACAGTTGGTTCACACGTTTACACTTCACAACAAACCTGTGGTAGGGGTCGCAGATCGAGAGTCTGGAAATCTTTCAATGGATCATACGCTGGTTCGTGGGTTGTGCATAACGGACCTGACATAAAGCCCGGTTTGCTGTCACTGGCAGGAGGTCTTGCTGTGTTCAATGCAATAGGAAGTTCCAGAATATCTATTAAATGGCCTAATGATTTATACATTGGCGATAGAAAATTATGTGGAATACTAGTTGAAGGAACGTCGATTGGAACTAAAACTAAGGCCATTTTAGGGGTGGGAATAAATCTCAGAACCGATCCTACACAAGATGAGAGATTTGCATCCCTTGACGAAATTAAGACATTCGAAATAGAAGAATTCGACAGAAGGTTAAACCTTGAATTATCTTCGTTAATTGAAAAAGGAGAAAAACTTCCTCCGGTCAATATTAATGAAATTATATCCTCTATGCAAGAAAAAATAATTATGTTTGGTAAGCCACAATATGACGGTAAGATCTACGATAAATTTAGATTAAACGAAAATGGTGAGTTATTACTTGGAAAATATGTATTGAATGATGGAGATGATGTTCTGTGGGTTCAATCTTCTAGAAGTGCCTCGACAGGCTCCAGATTTTGAGCACTCCTCTTTTTTAATAAACCGAAGCCTAGTATCAGGAACCCTAGAGGATATAAACCATAATCATATATTATGCCCCTGCTAACATCATGATCTAATTCAGAATCTTGAATTCCCACAAAATTAAACACATGAACGCCTGTTTGTGTTGCGGTATACTTCCAATTGTCCTCTGTGCTGATTACAGGAAAATCGGTTATGTATTCCCCATTTGGCAGACCGACAGTTGGTCTAACTTCTCCATCGATTAAATCAAGTGAGAAAATATCCCCTTCAGATAAATCATACTTTACATCAAACTCCTCTGTTGCCTCTATTTTTACGGAAGTCGACCAGGTCTGCATAATGAAAATCAGCAATAATATGGTGGAACCAATTAGAATTAATACGTCCTCGCTTTTTACGGGTGGTGCTTCACCTCCGGCTCCCATGGTGTATTCCAATAGGAACCTACACTTCAACGCTTTCTTGTGTTATTGACAAATCCCATTCTTTCTCTAACAAGATTAATTTTACCGCTGGATGTGATAGTTTTAATTGGCCCTTCAAGTAATTCGTTTCTGACTGATTTGTAATCGTCAAGTGAGACAGAAATTATGCATTTTCCCATTTGCAAATCGTATAATTTTGCGGGCAAATGTGAAAGAAATTCTTCAATTTCTTTTCTAGTGCTGAGCTTAATGCATTCACAACCTATCCATCGTCTCTTGCCTCGCAGAGCTTTGGTTAGTTTTTTGCTCACATACCGTCGAAATCGCCACTTGTATTAACATGATACTATACATCGGGGTTGGTAAGGGGCCTGTGTAATGAGTGCTGAGGATGCAGATTTTGAAAATATTAACATTATTCAACTCACAAAAAGGATGCTATCTCCGAAAACACTACCCCACCTAGTGGTAGCTGGTTTGATATCAGTCCTGTTATTCTATCTGGTAAGGGTAAATGATGTGTTAACTTCAGTAGCATTTCTATCCCTGTCACTATCATATCTCATAATTTCTGCATTAGCGAGTAACTCAGCTGTTAGCAAGTTAACCACATATTATCCAACTGATAATGATATATCAATAATGAAACGTCTATTTTCAAGTTTTAAAATTACTGTAGTTCCATTGTTGTTGGCATCTGCTTTAATTGGATTAGTATACTATTCTATAGGCGGAAAAGGGAACAATTGGGTTGTCCCGGTTTTAGGATCATTATTCATTCTATGGTCTGTTGCTCAGGCACTATCTTTTAGAGTTGGTATGGTAGAGTGGCTTGGCAATGGGTTGGGAGATGCAAAACTACATACCTACCGGGAGAAAATTTCAACAACCTCGCAGATTGTAATAGTGCAATCATTTGCATTCTTGATTGTGTGGATAGGTCAAACGTTGAATAGTGCAGAAAAAATCTCCCTAGGAGAAGCTTTCTTAGGAGGTTTTCTATTCATATGCTTAACAACCTTGGTACAAGTAGTCACCCTCTGGATTACTAAACAAGAAAGAGAGGCAGCTGGTAACGAGAAAGGAATAGCCGCATTTTCATTTAAATGGATGATTATATCTCAGATATTCATAACGTGGCATTTATTCAGTGTTTACAGACGAAATTTCATGGAGACATCTTCGATTTCAACAATATTCGAAGAAAGTGTTCTCATGGCATTAACTGTCTTATTCGCAGTGTGGTCTCTTACAACATACACCGTAAACGACGGCAAGAGGCTAGTTTCCGAAGAAGCCTCGCTACCCCTAGCAATTTCCTTTGCCTATGCTTACGCTGGTTCTGTTTCTGTTCTTAGTGTGGCGTTTGATGGTGTTGAGGGAGTTATGACGGTAGGGCACCTTCTTTCCGTAATTACTATGATTTTATTGTTGAAACCAACTTTGAGGAATAGCAGAATATCATCTAAAATCGAGTTATCATCTATTGATAATGAAAACCAATTGGTTGAGGATACTTCCAAAGGAAGCGAAACTGAAGAGAAAAATTCAAAAAATGAAGATTCTGATGAATGGCAGAAAGATGACGGAATTGATTGGGAGGAAGGAAAGAATATCGCTAAAGATACTGATTGGAAAAATAACGATGATGAGATATCTAAATCATCTGAGACTTAATTCAGTAATTTTTTCCAATCCAGATACCACAGCCACAACTCTTATGCTACCTTGTAAGTCTTCACTTACTCGAGCCCCTAATATCACTTGAGCGTCTGCATCGAAATTCTCGGTGAATGCATCAGCAATCAATCCAACCTGCCCAACAGTCATTCCCGGGCCACCCTCAATTTGAAGCAAGCAGGCTTTTGCTCCGTCTAGGGACAAGTTGGCTAAAGGAGCACTTAATGCGTCCTCTAACAAGGCCTTTGCGTCATCTGGATTACCTTGACCAACCATCAATGTCGAGCCTCCTGAGTGGCCAACAATAGTCTTCAGATCCATCATGTCAAGGTTAATGAGACCCAATCTCATTAGAGTTCTAACCAGCCCATCAACAAACTCCTCGACCCAAGATGCACCCATTCTCCAATCTGTTCCCCGCTCTCTTGCCTGCCATGCTAGCCGATCCAAGTCCAATCTAACACAAACATCAGAGTTTGATTCTAATTTTGATAGCCCTTCATTGCTAATTTTTATTCTTGTTTCCTGAGCATCGAAAGGAATAGCAGCCACAGAAATCACAATAGCGCCAGATAACCTTGCTTGCCGAGCAAATTCTGGGGCGGCACCTGTCCCAGTGCCTCCACCTAATCCAGTTAGGAGAATTACTAATTCAACTCCCTCAAGTAGCATTCTGGATACACTAGTGGCTTGCCTCATCCTCTGTTCACCAAGCGGCGGTAGTGCTGCACAACCTGATGAATCAATTTCGACCCCAAGTCTTATGACATGTGATTCTGAGTTTTGAAATGATGATTCGTCAGCATCAATCAGAACTAAGTCTACACCCTGTCCGGTTTTTTCGTGCGCTTTTTTTGCCCAAGAACATCCAAGCCCCCCAATCCCAGCAATGAGTATTTGCGCCCCTTCCAAATAATCTCCTCCCTTGGGTTTTTCAATCTCTTCCAATATATCGTTGATACCTTCTTCTTGAATCTCTTGCCCAAGCATTGTCGGGCTCAAGTGACAGAACTTTGTCGTAAACTGAAACTGCTCGCTCAAAGTCTGAAAAATGTCTCCCATAGAGGTGGGCTAGATTATTCAGAACTGGTATGCACTCTGGATTATCCTCAAGCATTTTTTTTAATATTTCTTCAGCCTTTCCTAAGTTATTGCGCAACATCTCATTTTCCGCATCTTCGAGCATAGAGATTTGCTCATCGGACAGGTTGTAAACGTTCTCAAAAGGGTGGTCCGACACAGCCCCTCCTAAGCGTGAATGTCAATATGATTTTTCATCGGCTGTGAAGTATGAAAATATGAGGCAAATATTACAGTTGAAGAGACACAGCGATGTTAGTTCAAGCAACGATTATAGGTGGGAGATTTGTGGGTAGATTTAACTGGGGTTGGCTCTTCAAATGGCTCGGGTATTTATCCGGTATATTTTACCACTAATGCTCGTGTCGTTAATGCTTCTTCCAGGCCTTAGCAATGCATACCCGAACGGCATAGGTGGAGAACAAGTTAACGCAGGTGAAACAATCAATGATGTGGCTAAAGAAGGATGCTTGTGTCATGGGGTTGAACCTGACAATTCTGTTATGGTCATACTTGTCGGAGTTCCATTCGCATGGGATGAAACGGGGGAATACTCTATGAGGCTGGAAATAGTTGGAGGCCCTGATACAAACATGGGTGGATTTTCGGCAAGAGTTAGTGCCGGAGAACTATCAGGCGATGGTGAAGCTTGGGAAGGGGACACAACAACCCTAACTCACCTGAACTCAAATTCAAGAATTTTCACAATAAACTGGATACCACCAGAAAGTGGAACAGGCCATGTTGACTTTTGGATAAGCGCAAATGCAGTCAATGGAGCTGATGGACCCGCTGGAGACTACTGGAACCAACTATTCTTCAACATTGGAGAAAGTGAGGTCCCAGACGAAAGGGGAACTAAGACTCTTATCGCTGGAAGTGGGACACCGGAAGCTCCTGAAACCAGTGCAGGAGAAATTGATATCTCTACCCTTGGTGCTGGATTTAGAGCCCACGTATTAGGACTGCTAGGATTTGGAGCAGTTATTGCCGTTATAGTCTTCTGTGGATTATTGCTAAGATACGGCTTTTCAACTTCATACAAGGGTCGAAGTAACCTTTTGAGACTGAGATATAAAATTAATAGGCGGGGTGATCAGTAATGCCCAAGGACACGATCACCCAACTACTGGAAAAAGTAGCCTCAGGGAAGGTCAGCGTGAAAGACGCCAGAACTGCATTGGAAGATGCGTCTTTAACCGAGGAACAAATGGATGCTGCCATAAATCACGGAGTGTTCAACCCTGCTGAACCGGGAACTGTGATATCCGCATCGCTAGCTCCATCCGGCAAATCTGCTCTGACTCTGTTCTTCTTCGGCTGGGGAATTTTCTGGTCACTGTATTGGTTTGCGACGTTCCTTTACGGACTGCTCAACGGCTCGGCATGGGATAACCAACAACTCTCTTTCCACCTTGCTATGGGACTCACAACACTAATCATGATGGGTATAGTCTACCTAAAATGGGTATTACCAGATACCATAATCGTCAAGCACAGTCAGAATAAATTCATACCAGAACATGTCAAAGACTGGAGAGAGTATAAGTGGTGATTACATGGATGATATGAAATTACGACCAGCCCCAGTCTCTCTAACGGGTGATAAATCATCCGCAGGCGAGTTGTCAGTGAATAGAAGGCAATTCATGAGATATGGATTCAATACAACCGCCGGTGTTCTCGCCGCAACGCTCGGGGCTCTTGGGTTTGCAGCTATACTATTACCACCTTCAGGAGGAGGAGGAGGAGATTCTTCAGTTCTTTATTGGGCAAAGGGCAGAGAAGAGGAGGCTTGGTATGGGGCAAAGCACTTACAGCCAATGATGAAATCAGATTTTGAATCTGAAGCAGCAAACTCAAATGTTGGAACTGCTGGTGCTCAAGGTGTATGGAATGGCCTCCCTGTTATAGTGAATTACGTTCCACACGCAGAGAATTCAGGAACACCCGTTGCGGACAATTCCCCAAGATTCCAAGAAATGGCTGGATACGACATAGGAGGAAACTACGTAGGTCATGCAACTGAATATCTTCTTGGTAACCCTGAAGTGTTTGATCCAAACAACAACCTAGTAATGAGTTTCGCAAGATGCACCCATTTGTGTTGCATCCCAGGATGGCAACTAGTATCCAATTCATTTACAGACGATAATTGGACACCTGGAGGAGGGGACGATGGAGGAACTAAGATGTTCTGTATATGCCATTCCAGCAGATTTGATCCTACCGCAATCGAAGTCAATAGAAATGCAAACAGGTCAAATGGAGTATCTTTTGAATATCTTGGAATTAGGCGAGCAGGAGGCCCTGCTCCAGTTGGTTTACCAATAATTCCGATTATCATGAACGGAGACGTTATCGAAGCGTCAACTGATTACACGGGCTGGTTGACCTACTGCGATTGAGGTGGAATAATGAGTACGATATTTTGGGTCTTGTGGTTCTTCATAACCTTCATAATTGTCTTGATTGCCTTTACTTTAAGAAAGGAAAATGAAGATGTTCCAAGGAGAGAAATACTTCGAGCAGTAGAGACAAGCGGAAAAATGGGCTTTGCTGAAAGAACGTTCTTGTGGGTATTCTCTTTCCTGGACACTAGGTTTAGGATTCAAGATTATTGGAACATGAGTAAAGGTGCTTATTACAACATGCACAGACAAATGCCTTTGACTCACGCTGAGAAATACAAATTAAGGATTATCTGGTATTGGTATCCACTATACTGTCTGGGTGGCATATCCTTCCTATCATTCATAATTCTAGTAATCACAGGAACTGTGCTTGGGATATACTATGTGCCAGGAGGGGAAGGAGATCCATCACCAGCTTACGCAAGCATGGAATACATAATGACTCAACTTCCCTTTGGTTACATCATAAGAGCTGTTCATCATTGGGGGACTCACTTCATGGTTGCATCCGTATTCTTGCACATGTGCAGAGTTTACTTTACTGGCGCCTACCGAAACCCCAGAGAATTAAACTGGCTGATAGGAGTTGCATTAATGGCTCTCACAATTGTCTTTGGTTACTCTGGATACTTACTCCCATGGGATACGCTTGCATATGGTGCAGCCGTTATCGGAATCAACTTGGCAAATGCAACTCCTCTGATTGGAAAGTTTGTAGCAACTCTATTATTCGCCGGTTCATCACTAACTCCACGAACCGTAACGAGAATGTATTTCATACACGTTTTCATTCTACCAGTAATAGTAACAACGTTGATCATCATACATTTGTTCATCGTTTGGGTACAAGGAATAGCGGAGCCGCATTGAGATAGGAGGTTGGATATATGGGACTAATTGAGAATCTTGGAGCAGTCGCTTCAACATATATGGATGAGAAAGAGCGGTTAGAAACCGCAGAACAGAAGCGTAAGCGTACGAGGTCTGGACATGGTTTCTGGCCTCATGAAGTGTTGCGAGACACCCTAATCTTTGGGTTCATGGGATGTGTTCTCCTCTTCTACGCATGGCTAATACCTCCGCCACTTCACAGCGCAGCCGATCCTTTTGCTCAGGCAGGTTTCGTTTTCCCTGATTGGTATGTGCTTTTCTCATACGGATATCTAAGGTGGGGTGAATATCTACCACAATTTGACGTCCCTCTTGGGCCAATTGGAGACTTCTTTGGTCAACCATCATTCCCATGGAATGCTGCATGGTGGGGTGCCTTCCTAACCGGAATACCTGTTGGTATTCTCGCTCTCCCTCCATTCCTTGGCGGTAGAGAAAAGAGACCCGTAGAAGACCCTTGGTTTGCTAGTGCTGGAGTTGTATACTTGGCACACATTTGGTTCATCTCCGTTTTCTCGATCAATATCTTCCTAGAGCTTTATGGCAAAAATCGGACGGACTATTGTAAACTGGATAGCCACGGTGATTTATTGTGTGGAACAAGAGACCCTTGGATTGCAGATCTGTTTAATTCAATTCCATGGGTCATGACAGGAATACTTCTGTGGATTGTGATATACTTCGTCGCTAAATGGATATTCAACAATGCCTGGGGTGCTAGATTTACACCTGCACACGGGAAGAAGCTGATTATTGGTGCATTCATTGTGGCTACTGCGGCAACTGTCGTGACATACCCTGTTTATGACAACGGATTCTGGGACGCTAAAGGACTTCTAACAATAGCGGATTATCAAGAGCTTGAAGACATGAGATCACAGCCAACTGATGTTCATGTCCATGAAAGAAATGAATTCATGGATGCTCAAGGATTTGAGGGGGATGTAGTCCCTGCCGCAGCATGGATGAATTGGAATATTTACCAACCTGCCAGGTATTATATGATAGATTTCGCTGATAATAATGGGCATCAAAAAATTGATGATAAAGAAAATATAGCTACTGGGTTATACAATTATACCGCTGATGGAAACACTGACTCAGAAGGAGAGTTCGAAATAACCGACCATTACTGGCCAAAAGACAACGAATTCACTACTGTCCCTGTTGATGCAACCTGTGAAACAAGGGCTAGCGAAGTTATCATTGATGGAGGAGACTCAACCTCTAAAATGATTCAGTCCAGCCTGATAATCAGAGAAAAAGATAGTGGAAAAGCTGTGATAAGAACAGACTGCAACACTGGTGCGACTGGAGTTGAACTAAGTAGTGGTAATTACACTTACGAATTCTTTGTTGAATCAACAGATGGCCTGAGAACCAATTCAAGCGTGACTGTCGAAACTACCTTCATAGTCAAAGCATTCCAGCCTCTGCTTCTTTACCATGATAATGCTGGTAGCGGCTTAGCAATGCATACCGTTGACATAACCAATAGCACTGCACTGGCTATCGAAGAAGGTAACTTCGGAGTTGTAGAGAACCCAACATACCATGCAAACCCCAAGGCGTTGGATGCCAAACTAACTTATGCAATGTTCATTCCTTGTATCACTGCAGGTGCAATTGTATTCGTAATATTGAGAAACATGGCAAGAGGATACGAGTTTGAAATGAACAAATGCTATGGTTGTGATTTGTGTGACGACGCATGTCCTGTTAGACTATTCAATGCTGGCGATAAGTTGAACATCATATACAACTCATGGAACAATGAAGATGATGGTGTCCCACTATACTCATGTTTGACTTGCACAGCTTGTACTAACGCATGTCCACAACTAGTAGACTATGACTCATACGTCGACATCAGAAGGTCCCTAATCGTAGGTGGACCTGCCGCTGAAATACCACACACTGTGCTGCAAGCTGTATTAGCGGCTGAAGCAGAAGATGAAACTGATGTAGATTTCGTCTCTGTTGAAGATTACCCAATCGATTCGAACATAGGATACTATCCAGGTTGTGTGGATTATCTCGATCAGGAAATGGTTTTCAGCCACCTTAACGAAGGAGAAATGAACTTAGGTGAGACAACCAATGCAGCGTTTACACTGTTTGAAGAAATGGGAAGCGATGTGTCTTATCTTGGTCGTGATTTCCTAAAGTGCTGTGGCCATGATCAAAAGTGGCAAGGACTGGATGAAGTTTTCAATAAACTCAAATCCTACAACCAGAAGAAAATTGAGGCTTCAGGAATAGACACATTGGTCTCATCCTGTGCGGAGTGTTTCAGAACTTTTGCAAGAGATTACGAGTTGGAAGGTGTAAAGGTCATGCACACAACTGAATTCCTAATCGAAAACGGATTTGACATGGAAATGAAGGCCGAAAATGACTTGACGGTAACATACCATGATCCTTGCAGACTTGGTAGGCAAATGGGAATTTACGAAGAACCACGACAATTAGTGGCTGGAGTGGAAGGCGTGGAACTTGTTGAAATGGAGCATCATGGTGAAGATGCGATGTGCTGTGGAGTATCCAGCATGATGTCTTGTAATGAAAACGCAAGAGCCTTGAGAGTCTCAAGAATGGAAGAGATAAGAAACACAGGTGCAGACATGATGATTACGGCTTGCCCGAAGTGTGTTTCACACATGGAATGTCTGAAGTTTGAAGGTGATGAAAGGCATGATATCGAGATACTGGACATTGTTTCATTCTTAGCAAGGCAGGTCCAAGCCAAAAAATCGATTGCAGAAGAAATGGCTAGTGTCCAATCACCAGTTGAAGCATGATTCGAGTTTTATATCTCGAATCCTGCCCAAACTTGATAGTGTGAGTCACTCGAATTTTCTTTATGGATTATGATTCAATGCGACTTATTGACCTCAAAACAATCTGTAAGGACAGAGGTTTGAGGGTAAGTGGTAACAAAGCAGAGGTAATTATCCGCTTAATGGAAAACGACGAATCTGTGCAACCTGAATCCATCACGTTGAACACAAGCAGTTCAACAACTCAATCACAGTTTCATGGAAACCAACCTATTACACAAATAATCGTTCATAACAATGCAAACATATCTCTTCAAATTACTGGAGTAGGGATTATCTTTTACGGTCTTTTCAGAATGGGAATGGCTCTACTGTTTAACGAGTGGACACCATTCGAATCACTTCTCGCAATGATTATTGGGTTCGGTTACTTACTAGGGGGTGTCTTAACAATTCAGGCTTACAAAGAAGGACTATACTTAACGCTTGTAGTATTACTATTTTCGGGAATTATGTCATTAATTTATCACGATGAATGGAGCCCACTGTCAATGGGTATGGGAGGTATTTGGCCACTAGGATTTTCATTAGTTTGTTCTGGAATATGTATGGTCTTTGTTGCTGCACCCCTAATGGGAGCTGGAGTTGGAGGGACTCATTTTAGAGAGGATAGTCCTAATTTTATACCCAATATACTCAAAACGGCTAATTATGCATCGCCGCTACCAAATTATCACCATGAAGAAGAATATGTGCAGGTTAAAACAAAAATTGTTGTAACATGTGTTCATTGTAATTCAAAGCTAAAAGTTCCAAGCGACTACAAAGGTAGGGTTAAGTGTCCTACCTGTGATGAGAGATTCCAAGTTCAGTAATTATTCTGAGGGAGCATCGTCATCCATTCCGCGAATTTCATAATTTGATGGGAACATTGCCACTATCACTCCTGCGATTAAAAATGCTAAACCATATCCGAATTTTTGTTCAACAAATAGAAACTCCAATGCGAATACAACCAATAAAAGACCGCCAATATTCGATACCCAAACTAAGGTTTTGAAAGTCGATAATGAAACACCGGTGGTGTTTGGACGTCTTATTGGGCCGAATTCTCCACCAAAGCGCTGGGCGCCCTCATGTTCTGGTGATTTGCTCACAAGATCACCTATCTATCATCGTAATTGCATCAGTAGGACATGACAAAACACACAGACGACAGCCTGTGCATGCGTCTCGAATAATCTTTGCTTTCCGATTACTTGGAACGTTCATTAGAGGTGATGCCATTTCTTTTGAGTACAGATCAATTGCGGAGTCGTCACAGACAATTGTGCACTGATCACAGCCAATGCACAAATTTTCCTTAACCCAAGCCACAGTAGTCTCACCGCCCTTAATAGTTGACCTGCGTTCTCCTTTTTGCCTTGCAAGAGAAATAGCGATGCGCTCAGACTCTGCTGCGCGCCGCCTCTGCAACTCTTGAAATGAGGTCATACACCCACCCCGGAGCGGTGCTTGTTTTCAAACCTCTCTACTGAAAGATTCACCAAAACGTCTCCTAAGCAGTAAAATGCACCAACCAATAAAGGTGGATTCCACGCTGTTAGTCCTGTCCATGGAACCTCGCTTGACCATGTCCAATTGCCAAGATAAGTTCCAAGTAATTCCATTGCCAGAGCGGCCCATGCCATAGTTGCATACAATGATGGCTGGGGGCCATATTTTGTAAAACCTAATACCAGTATTAGTAGAAAAATTCCAGAGGTATCACCTCCAGTCAACAAACCATAACAAACCAACGGTATAAATGGAATTAAGATAGGTAACGACAATTTTTGTGACAACTTTTGTGACAATATCCTCCCACTGTCAAACAAAAACCAGTGCCCTACTGGCACGTAAAGGGGCATCAGGTCTCTTTGATATTCGTATATTAACCATATTTCACTAAAGAATAATTCCATTGGAGTTGCGAAAGCTAATACAGTTAACATCTCTATTCTCTCTTTCCTTTCAGCTCTGTAATACAAGAATAAAAAAAGTCCGATACACCATAAATTGACTGGCCATTCACTATACTTAGCGCTTACAAAAAGACCAATTGATATCGTTAGACCATAAATGATAATTTTTTTCATTAGACCACTTTTTCGTATTTTTCTATTGAAATACCTTCCAATCTCATTTTTTCTATCACAAATTGCAAAACACTCTCTGGTAAATCCTCTGGCGCATGAACGCCTTGACTCAACATGCTTGGGTTATCTGCCCAAGCTAAAACCGAACATAGTGTTACGATTCCAGTTGTCCTAGCCATACTAGAATCATCTCCTCTACCGCAGTCTTCGATTACATATCTCAATGACTTTTTGCCACATCGAATCGCAACCTCCATCCATGTGAATTCTCCTCTTGATGGATCGTATTTCCAAGCCTCTACCAATTCATCAGGATTCAAGTTTGTTGCCTGATATTTCTGAATGTGTCCCGGCCACCTTACGGTGTATTCTCCCATATTTTTTACCGGTAAACTGAGTAGTGATCTCAGACCATCTGTCAAAAATGCCTCCATAGTTCTACCATTGGCATCAATTCTATGCAAATCACTCATTGCGGGGACAGTAGTTGGCTTTCCATCAGCCAAAATTCTTGCAGGCCTTGTGTATTCTGCTATCACATCATGAGGTGAGAATGGTGCCATATATGACCAACCTGTGTCCCTTTCTAATGGATTACCCCCCACTTTAATTGTTACTTCATCGATATTTTTGTATTGTCTTAAAGCACTACTAACTAGCATGTTTGAAAGACCCGGAGCAATACCCACATCCCACAGTATCGAACTTGAACACTCTCCAATGCCATCTGGAGTCGCCTCACTAAAAGACAGGTCAACAATTTTCTGCCCAGTGTTCTTGAAATATTCTGTTACCTTACTTCCTATTGACCCTGGGAGCATATTTACTATAATTTCTGCATGCTTATGATCAAAAGATAGCGCTTTACCATGATGGAAAATAGCATCAGTTTCAACCTGTTTTACATCATAAAGATGAATCTCATGGCCCGATTCTACCAGCTTTCTAGTAACGTAGTTGCCAACTAGCCCCCCACCCAAACAATGGATTCTAATCACTATCCCTCCTTTTGTATCATTGATTCAGCGCCCATAGCTAACATGGAAAGTTCAGCAACAAGAGCATGCCAATTATGTGCATGCTTACCAAATTTGTCTTGAACTTGTTCGAAATTAACGAATTCAGCAGATGGAGAATTCAGATTTTCTAAATCACTCTTCTTAGGATTTATTCTATAAAACCACGAAGCTGCTTCTCCATCGACAAGGTAAACCACTGGTTCTACTGGATAATTGTCCACTGTCTTTAGGCATGTTGGGATACCCTCTTGAATCAAAAAATTCTCTACATCAACTCCTCCTTTAGAGTACATTAAACGCTTGAATTTTCGGTTTGACAGATTCAAAAGTTCTTTCCCGCTTGTAACTGCCATGATTCCTAAGCCGTATGTTCCTCGGTCATTTTTGATAAAAGCAACTGGTTCTCTTTCGATTCCTAATTTCTCATATCTTGATTTTATTATTGCTAAGAATTCGTCAACTTCTGCTGCGAGCATTTCTCTACAGCTTTCCTTTTCAAGGCACTTATCCTCACTTACAAACCAGTCTGTCATCAAGTGCCATGGTTCAATTTCTAAAATTTCAGCAATCTCTGCAACATAATTTTTCAAACATTCATAATGTTCTGACTTTCTTCTTCTCTGCCATCCCATATGTGTAGGTGGAAAAACTTGATTATCTGCTAAACCGGGTAAAATTCCTTCTGTCAAATCATTATTCAGCATTATGAAGTCTGGTTTTTTATTGTCGATACTCAATTGATCATCAACCAAAGTAACCTTGTCAAGTAAAAGAGGACCAGTAAGCCCGTCTAATGAGCCATAACCATCAAGTTCTGGTGAACCGATCGTACATCGAAATCCTGCCCCTTCAATAAGCCTCTTTATAGTCTTGAGATTCTCGACGTATCCTTTATTTCTAGTATGTGATTCAGGATATAAATGAACCCATTCACAATTTTCATTAAGGCGTAGGATGTGTGATTTTAGAAGGGATGATAAATTCACCTCGTCTCCCTTCGATACGTTATTGAATCCTGCAGGAAAATGGTTTGAATCGACTACGGCAACTTTCCATCCACTGTCTCGTATATCCACGCTACCGTATATCGGGATAGGAACCTCTTCTCTTTTTTCTGACATCCACTTTTGGATTTCTGAACGTTTTAGTTCAAGTTTTTCAGTAAGGTTATGAATAATTGAACTCAAAATAATTCCTCCAGTAAATCACTGGCTGTTCCAGATTTTTTGTTAACACCTCTGTCTAATATGTGCATGGCCTCAAATAGGCCTAAACCTATACAGATTTCGGGTTGTCGCAATAGTGATTCTTCAATACTCGGATGTCGACTGGCTATTTGATTAGTGTATGATTGCAAATCGTCTATGAGAGAATCTATCAATTTTGGAGATGTAGCCCTCCCCGCCGGAAGTTTGGGACGATCCACTATCTCTTTTGGCAAATTTGTTAATCTTGCAGCTTCTCTAAGAGCTGCTTTTTCTAAACCATTGGCGGGTAATCTCCAATCAATTGGTAGCCTATTTGATGCAGTTGTGTGTCTGCTGCCCAAAAATGGGACTCTTACTTCCAAACCGCTTGCCATTGAATGCCTGTCAACCAATCTCAATTGAAAGTTTGAAAGTTGTCCGTGGTCAATTTCAAACTGGAGAAAATCTTGTAACGATTCTGTATGTTTTTCTGGTGTGTGGTTATTTGTCCACCACCTTTCACCTTTGAGATTAGATAAATCACAATTCATTTCATCCAAACGACTGGATACTAATTTCTTATGTTGTTCCAAATTCTTGTATCTGGGATAGCCAGCGTGCAATTCATCAGCTCCCTGGCCACATAATCCCACTGTAACACTTTCAGACATTTTTGAAAATAAAGGCTGGAAAAAGAGCACTGTTACGTCAAGGTCTTCTCCATGCCATGCCAGTTCAGGTAACCAATTCTCAAAAGATTCAGAATCTAGTATGTGTTGATTATGTTCTAAGTCAAGACTTGATGCAACCAATTCAGCAGCCTGCCAGTCTGGATTGTCCTCGCTTTCAGCAATAGTCCAACAAGCGGGAACTGGTTGCTCTGCAATCTCCGCAGCATTTCTGGCAACAGCACAAACCAAACTAGAGTCAAGACCACCAGACAACACAATCCCAACAGGAACATCTGCCATCAACCTATCACTTACACTTAATGTGAAACTTTCTAACAATTCACTAGGCTCATTCCAAGAAAGTGTTGGCGAAACGACCTGTTTTTCAAACCGACACGAGCTTGTAAGTGTGGGAATTCCATCAATGATCTCCCAAACCTCAATTGAACCCGGTCTTACTTGATATACATTTGAAAAAAGAGTGGTTGCATCTAAAGGGTATTCCCATGCTATTCTGGCCTTTAATGCGAAACTATCGATTTCTGGAACATATTCGTCCAAACCTCTCAAGGCCTTTGCCTCAGATGCAAAAATGAGATTATTATCTACCTGAGTTCTTACAAGCGGTTTGATACCAAGTGGATCTCTAGCTAGGATTAATTGGTTATCTGCCCAGACAGCAAATGCGAACATTCCATCTAACTTACATATCCATTTTGCATGATCATATGCTGTCCCTTTTCCTTTATGGAGCGACAATATCACTTCACTGTCTCCATTAGTTGTGTAACTGTAATTAGGATTTCTCAAAGATTTGTAATTATAAATCTCACCGTTTACAACCGCAACTTTACCTGTACCGTAAATTGGCTGAGGTGACCCCTCGACATCAACAATTGCAAGTCTAGTATGGCCTAATCCACATTTTGAATCAATGTGTATTCCATTACCATCTGGACCCCTGTGAGCTAGCAATTTGTTCATACGCAGTAATACGCTCTTTTCAGGCTGACCAAGCATACCTGAAATTCCACACATGTATACCGCTAGGGCAATTCATTGATGAGACCTTGCTTTGTATCAAATCACCAAACTGGAAAAACAAACATAGTTATCATTAGTATTATGAAGGCCAAAATGAATGTTACCAAATACGTACTTTGAGGTGGATCTTGGGACTCAACTTCGTCACTCATTTAACTCGCCTAATTAGCGGATAACCAGTTTCATTTTCAAGATAGTGGTGTATTAAAACCACGGTAGAAGTATTAATATTACACTCAAAGGGATAAGTAGCATAGTAGCATTATCGTCAATCCATCGCAGTCTTGGCCACTCAGCTGCAACACAAATTGGCGCCATAATTAATCCTAGCCACAGTTTGGTGTCAACTAGCATAAAACAGGAAACCCATATCGCTGCGACAAAAATGCTTCCGATAATAAATACATTTACACTCTTCAGCTGTCTTCTTCGTAATTCACCTAAGAAAGGATCTCCAAGAGATAGTGAAAGTATTAGAGGCCAAACTAATTCTGGTTGTTCATTTAATGTTAGTATTGTTACGCCGACTGCAAACCCACCCCATGCAAGTGCGCTTATTTGTGCAGACTCGTAATCACGCTGTCCAAAAATCGTTATCCCCAATTTGAGTCTAATTGCTTCTGCAAGTATTATCAAAATAACAACAGTGGAAACTAATTGCTCATCTGTGATTGAAAAAATCTCAGACATTTGATTGCCATACTTAAAATAAACAAGCGGTATAAACGACATAGATATGTGGAAAAACCTCCGGAATATGTGTCCGGATACTCCTCCAACTGAATGGTCAACAGGGTCTGTAAGCTCAACCTGCTCAGTCAATTAGTTCCCTCAATGCTTCTTCGATGCTTAACCCTTCTTGAGATATACGGTCAATAACCTCCTCAAAATTAGGATTGTTGACCATCGTGTTTTCATGGGCCATTATTAATTGCTGACGAGATCTTGCTCTCTTTGAGGATTCTCTCTCTTCCAAACTCAACATCAATTTTACTAACTCATTAATACCATCACCGGTCAAGGCGCTTGTTGTAATAATTGGAGGAGGTTCCTGATTAATTGATAAGGACATTTTCAGATCGTTGACAACCCTCTGAGCTCCGTCAATATCAGATTTGTTAACTACGATTAGGTCCGCAAGTTCCAACAAACCTGCCTTTTCGGCTTGAATACCATCACCACGAGCAGGCCCTTCAACCACAATAATTCGATTTGCCACTGCTGCGCAACGGGTTTCGGACTGGCCCGCCCCCACAGTTTCGATGATAACTAAATCAAAAGCCTCTAAAAGAAGGAAATTGGCTAAAGATTTTACAACAGAAGGTATGGAACCAATCGAAGACCTTGTGGCCACGCTTCTAAAATAAATTGAATCGGATTTTTCTTTATCATCGAGAACTGTTAGCCTTATTCTATCTCCAAGTAAAGCACCACCACTTAGCGGAGAAGTTGGATCCACTGCTAGAACTGCCACAGAAAATTCAGGTGCTAATCTATGAAGTATTGAATCTATCAAACAGGATTTACCAACTCCTGGAGGTCCAGTTATTGCAAATATTCTTCCGTCGGCATCATCAACTTCCATATCGCCATTTTCTATTGCAGAAAGGCTTCTAGCAAGTTTAACGCGATTCACCTACTCACCCCAGCGCCAATCATTGTTTGATCCAACTCCGCAATCCATGGATGACGCTACTTCAATAAACTCGAGAATTTCAGTAGATGGAGTTCCAGGACCAAATATCGCTTTAACTCCTGAATCATAAAGCGCTGGGCGATCTGCCTCTGGAATTATGCCCCCGCCAAACACAACAACGTCATTTAATTCGGAGGCTCGTAATAATTCACAAATTCTTGGAAATAAGTGGTTGTGGGCTCCTGAAAGAGAGGATAGCCCAACAAACCTTGCATCCTCATCGATAACTGTTCGAATTATTTGGTCTGGGGTGCGACGCAATCCTGTATAGATTACTTCATGTCCGCCATCCCTTAGGGCTCTAGCAACTACTTTTGCGCCTCGGTCGTGCCCATCTAGTCCGGGTTTTGCGATAACAATACGCTGACGCTCTCCCATAAACTTGCGTGTAGGAGAGCGTATATGAATTGGTTGTAGTGGGTTAATTCTCACAAAATCAATAAGGATGGCCTAGGACTGTGTTAGTTTAGGGAAAGACATGATGGGCACCGACGATAGGCTGAGAGACTTGCGAGCGCGCAAAGCCAGAGTTGAAGCGGGCGGTGGCCAAGCAAGGATTGATGCGCAGCACAATAAAGGAAAGATGACAGCAAGAGAAAGGCTCGCTATGCTTCTTGACGACGGGTCATTTCAAGAGATTGACGCACTTGTAGAGCATAGGTGTAGGGATTTTGGGATGGACAAGAATGTCATTCCGGGTGATGGAGTTGTTACTGGACACGGAACCATAAATGGGAGGGAGGTTTTTGCTTTCGCTCAAGATTTTACCGTTTACGGAGGGAGTCTAGGAGAAATGCACGGCCTGAAAATATGCAAAGTTCTTGATATGGCCTTGAAAACTGGAAGGCCTGTAATTGGGCTAAACGATAGTGGTGGGGCAAGAATTCAAGAAGGCGTTGCTAGCCTTGGATCATACGCCGAGATTTTTTTCAGAAATGTTAGAGCTAGTGGAGTCATTCCACAAATAAGCGTGATTATGGGTCCATGTGCTGGAGGAGCAGTCTATTCTCCCGCTATTACTGACTTCGTAATTATGGTAGACAAGACTGCACATATGTTCATAACTGGGCCGGAAGTAATCAAGACTGTAACCAACGAAGAGGTGACCTTCGAGGATCTTGGAGGTGCCAGTACTCACGGAAGTAAATCAGGAGTCTCTCACTTTACTGCATCCAATGATGAAAGCGCAATAGATATTGCCAGAGATTTAGTGGGAATGTTTCCTTCTAATAATATGGAGAAACCACCAACTAAGAAAACATCAGACTCTGTTGACCGAGTATGTAAAGCCCTAGATAACATCGTTCCAAGTGACCCAACCAAACCATACGACGTAAAGAATGTAATAACTGAAGTTTTAGACGACGGTGGTTTCCTTGAAGTCCAAGAAAACTGGGCAGGTAACATTGTAGTTGGTTTTGGACACCTTGATGGAAACACAGTAGGTATTGTTGCGAACCAGCCAAAAATACTGGCAGGATGCTTGGACATAGATGCCAGCGATAAGGCAGCAAGATTTGTTAGGTTCTGTGATGCTTTCAATATTCCAATAATTACTCTTGAAGACGTCCCTGGTTTCCTACCAGGAACAAACCAAGAATGGGGAGGAATAATTCGACATGGTGCAAAACTTCTCTATGCTTATGCTGAGGCGACTGTCCCTAAATTAACTGTAATACTAAGAAAAGCATATGGAGGAGCGTATGATGTAATGTCTTCAAAGCATATCAGAGGCGACTACAATGTAGCATGGCCAAGTGCAGAGTTGGCTGTTATGGGCGCAGAAGGGGCTGTTCAGATTATACACCGACGAAGATTGTTGAATTCAAGGGATCCTGAAGGAGAAAGGGGGAGATTGATTCAAGACTTTGAAGAGAAATTTGCCAACCCATACAAAGCCGCTGCTCTCGGTTATCTTGATGATGTAATAGAGCCGAGTGCAACAAGAGAAAGATTGTGTAAAGCACTTGCAATGTTACTCGATAAAGAGGAGTTGCGACCGACTAGAAAACATGGTAATATTCCACTATGAGGGATTTTATGGGTGAAATTAACAAGCAGAAAATTGCCGCAATAGTTGCGATTATTTCTATTATTGATGAACATAATAAAACCCAAGATATTGGACGCCAGAAAGGAGAGGCGTGGAGTCAAGACCACAGAAGAATGAATATGGGTTTGCAACCATTAATGAAAAATCGAAGTTCAAGATCCCCATGGAGATGATTGTTTGAAGGAAACGAGAAAGGTGGTTGTTGACGGAGAAGAATTTGAAGTAATCCTAGAACAAAACGGGGAAAATTGGATTGCACAGGTCGATAACAAAACCTTCGAAATATCTATTCCCGAATCAGGGCCGATTCAAAAACAAAAAAGGAAAGCTGGTGGAAAATCCAAGAAATCTGGAAAAGTTAGTGCAAATATTCCTGGAAAGGTCGTGACAGTAGAAGTTGGGTTGGGTGATTTAGTTTCTGAAGGAGATGTGATTATGATTTTGGAGGCAATGAAAATGCAAAATGAAATCCAAGCCCCCATCAGTGGTGTTGTTAGCGAGATTCATTGTGAGGAAGGTCAGTCTATTGAAGCAAATGTTCCTCTTGTTGTTATTGAACCTGAGGATACAGAAAATTAAGACATATTTACTACAATAGTTAATGCATAATGAAATTGTAGGGTGATATATGGGAGATAATGCCGTGTGTGATTTCCCCGGATGTGGGAGTGCTGGTGAGATTATATCCAGGTTATCGCCAGAAGGTTATTTAGTAGCAACAGGAAAGAAAGCTTATTCATTTCGAGAGGCTTATCGAAGATTCCACTACTGTTCAAAATGCCATCAAGATCTGATGGGCGGAGTTTGGTCTAGGGTGAGAAAGCCAGGAGACAAAAACGATGGTCATGTGGCTCCAACGGCAATCTAGGAACCAAATAAAATTTGTAAGTGATTCTTAGATGCTTACCTCTTTGCATTCTCATTCTGCATTTGGGGCAGTAAGCACTGCAATTGTAATTTTTATTTGGAATCGATATAATCAGGACAAAAGATTGTCAATCTTAGTTTTTGGATTACTTGGCGGTTTTGTAGCTAGGATTCCAGACTGGGATTTATTTCTTAACAAAGAATTACATTGGGACAGCACAAATATGGCACATAGAAGTGTATATACTCACAGCATATTTGGTGTTTTTTTGTTTTGGATTGTTTTTTTATTCCTTATCTACACATACAATTTGCTAATCAGAAAATACTCTGATAGAGAGAAAATACCGTGGAAGATTTCTAGTGTCGCCCTGTCCGCATCTATACTCTCACATCTTGTTACAGATGCAATGGAAGATTATCCAACTAGAACTTTTTACCCGTTCTCCAACCAAACTGAGTTCTACGGATTTATACCGATGGAAGTATATCACAGCCAATATTTCATAGTGTCTTCTTGGATAATTGGTTTCGGAGGTGTAGTTATACTACACTTAATTGAAAAATATCGGTTAGGTAAAGTCACAAACAGTAATTAGTTTCACAGGACTCCTTGGGCAATCATTGCTTCTGCAACTTTAAGGAAACCTGCCACATTGGCACCGAAGACATAATCTCCTTCTCTGCCATATTCTTTAGCGGTGGAATATGCTTGTTCATGAATTGAAACCATGATATCATCGAGGCGTTTGTCAACCTCTTCGCGTGTCCAGGATAGGCGTAGCGAATTCTGGCTCATCTCAAGACCAGAGGTTGCTACACCACCTGCGTTACTTGCCTTACCTGGGGCAAACAAGACGCCTCCTTCTTGGAACACAGCAATAGCTTCTGGTGTACATGGCATATTAGCGCCTTCTGCGACTGCAATTACATTATTTTCAACAAGCATTTTTGCTTCCTCGCCATTTAGTTCATTTTGTGTAGCACAAGGCAAAGCAACATCAACATCAACTCCCCATAAACCATTCAAAGATGGTTCTGGTTCTGTTTTTGTAAAAACTACTCCATCGAAATGGTCTGCATATTCACTAATTCTACCCCTACGATTATTCTTTAGATCCTTAATCCATGATAGTTTATCTCTATCAATTCCATTGGGATCAAAGATGAAACCTGATGAATCAGACATTGTAACTGGCTTCCCGCCAAGATCTAA
>CETL01009785.1_pt1 | contig 34084 bp, 40 predicted proteins | sample 356371 | NCBI WGS metagenome assembly CETL01 (sample SAMEA2622518, study PRJEB7988) | marine metagenome | biome: marine biome (ENVO:00000447); feature: surface water layer (ENVO:00002042); material: "saline water (ENVO:00002010), including plankton (ENVO:xxxxxxxx)" | depth 5 m | reverse complement strand
TGTGAACTCAATGAAGATTATGGTAACTTAATTCAGAAGAGAATTGATGATTATCAACCAATTAAAGAAATGGCACAAAATGCATTGACTGATCTCATGAGTGGAGTATAAATAAGTCAACTGTAATAAAAAGATGGAAGTTGTTATTACACCTGACCATATCACACTAAGCAACAAAAGACTAGATACATTTACACTAGTCATACTTCCGTTTTTATATCTTGAAGCATTTGTAAAACTGATACTACGAGTCAAGTGACACTCACATAACTGTACATCCCTCTTAACAGAGGGGTTTTTTTATGCTATACTATGTTTATTGATTAAAGTATTATGTTCTTATTGAAAAAGCATCAAGATTATGCATACATGAAGATGCTAGACAATAAAAAAGGACAAGTGATTGTGCCTACTGGTGGTGGTAAAACATACATCATGATTGCGGATGCTATTAGAAATAACTATCAGCAGTATCAGAAATCTGATAATATTAATGTTGTGGTAGCACCTCGTATATTATTAGCACAACAGTTATGCAATGATTTTACAGATCATATTGAAGCATTTGATGATATTATTCATGTTCACTCAGGAGATACGGAGTATTACAGCACAACTTCCGCAGAAGACTTAAAGTTATGGTATTTAACATCACAAAACATATCAAATAGAATAATATTTACTACTTATCATTCATTAAACCGCATCGTTGAGAGTGGCATCCCTATTAATACGGTATATTTTGATGAAGCACATAACTCATGTGGTAAGAAGTTTTTTGAAGCAGTAAAATCAGTATCTAATATATCAAATAGATGCTATTTCTTTACAGCAACACCTAGGCAAGGAAGAGGTCAGACTATTGAGCGTGGTATGAATAATAGTGATGTTTTTGGTCAAGTGATTGCTAATGTTGATGCTAAAGAGTTAATAGATGCAGGTATTATATTACCACCTAAAGTAATACCATATGATACTAACAGGAAAAGAAACAAAGTCAATGCTCATGAAGTTGATGCTAAGAACTTAAAAGATATTCTAGAGGATACAGTAGAGGATGATTCAAAAGTATTAGTGGCAGCACCTAGCACAAGAATATTATGGAATATGCTCACTAAAACTGATATACTTGACTGGTTCAAAAAGCAAAACTATGGAGTTATGCATATTACATCTAAGCATGGTGCATACGTTGATGGTAAGAAAGTCCGCAGGGATGTATTCTTTAATACTCTTAATGAGTGGGGTAAAAGTGCTAAGAAATTTGTTGTGTTTCATTATAGTATATTATCTGAAGGTATCAATGTAGCAGGATTAACTCATACAGTATTATTAAGGAATTTACCTGTTATTGAAATGGCACAAACAATAGGTAGAGTAATTAGAGTGCATCCTGATGATAGAAAGTCAGTTGAAGATGGTATTATACCAGTAGCACAATTCTCACTATATCGCAAGGGATATGGTAGAGTAACAGTTCCCTTAAGTGGTAAGTATGGAGAGAAGATTGCTAAAAGACTTGAGTCAGTAGTTAATCAAATCTTTATAGAAGGAATACCACCTCTAGCGTGGACATCATAGGACAGTTCAACAAAGTGGCACATCGTACTACCATTATGGTATCAAATACAGTATTATAATAATATGAACAACAAAAGGCACATGATTCACTCAATGCACTTCGGAAGAGTATTCTGGTTAAACCTTGATAATGACCTTATGTCAGCACCTTGGTTAAAAGATGGCACAGTTTTAGATGGCACATTTGGAACTGAAGATCAATCTGATTATGTAAGTGAGTGGACTGACCTCGAAGGTCTTAATATGGATGCACTTTTAAACATTCACAAAGATTTGATTATCGCATCACTAGGAGATCAAAAATGAACCAGTCTTATACTAAAGACATTCAAGTCAATGTCACATTTGATGAAAAATATCAATTTGACAAACTTTATGACATTTTGAGAGATATGGATTTTCCACTCACAAATAAACAACATAGTGTATTTGAAAAAATCTTATTAGGATAATGAAAACAGCAGTATTTCAAGTAAGGATTGAAGCAACACCCGATGCAGAAATCAATCCATTTCATTTAGCAGAAGAGATACAGGCATATCTCAATGCTCATGTATGTATGGTCAATGAGACTACTGATACATACGAGGATGTTAGAGTAACAGGTTACAAATTTGATTACGATAACTTCACACCTACCCAATTTGATTACGATCAGGAGTTTTAAATGGAAAAGCACATCAATCTATTTCAAGTAATACCAGAGGATGAGCATTCACATATTTCTAACAAGATATGGGAAGCACTTGATAGAGCAGGAATTGTATGCTCTCAGGATGCTGAACTATCAATCAAGATATATGATGATGAGATAGTAATTAGAAAAAGTGACCCATTTGGACTTGAGTCAGTTACTGATGATGATTATGACTCAGAAGGCGAATTAATCTATGAAGCATAGGACAGTACAATATGTGTCACACATTACCACGCATAGGTTACAAAATACCTTATACTAAAGACATCAAGAGAATTTCTAATGAACACTCTAACAACAAAAGAACTAAAAGTCATCAAACTGATGGAAGAAGTAATTGACACTCTTTCAAGGTGCAAAGACTTATCTGACCCCGCATTTGATATGTATTATGTCATGCAGGATGCAGTAAACAAAGAAGTTATCTATCCAATGGAGAATTTCTAAATGCCAATTATTAAGTTATCAATCGAAGAGCATCAATCACTCACTAGATTTTTAAGTCATCCTAAAGCAATGAAATACAGGAGTGACTTATACGATACAGATACTTTTGATTCAATGGAAGATAAAGTATATGATGCAGTAAACAACTTAACAGTAGAGGATTTTTAAATGAACTTAAATGACAAGTTGAAAAAAGAGAGAACTGGACTAACCGCACAACAGTATAGTGACTTGCAGGAGTTATTTGTTGATCGTTATGTTGACAATATGACTACTAAAGACTTAGTAGAATATGTTTATAACGATATGATGCAGTATGTTGAGAATCAACCAGAAAAGGAATTCTTGGATGACTGTAAGGACTACTGGGATGATGGATTCCAGGAAATTATTGAAGAAATTAAGGAGATCGCACCCGAATGAAAACAATTAAAATGAGTGATGAGCAATTTGCACAACTTAAAGAGTATGTTGTTGACAGTTGCGAAGACATTATGGATAGGTCACTAGAGTGGGCAGATTCAGATCAGAGCAATGATTTTATTGATTTTCATGAAATATTATTTGAGTTTAGATCAATTTTAGAGGAAGCGGATAGATGGACTACTGTTAAATTATGGGAAGAAGGAGAGTAAAAATGAACTATCAAGAAATTAAAGCAATGAGTTCAAAAGAACTTAAAGATTATCTTAAGCAAGGTTTCGCTGATGTTGAAACTGAAGATATGATTTCATATGAATTATATGAAGTGAGAGGAGAGTAGCATCATGAGACACTTAGTTCCATTTACAGGAGACCAACTTACAATAATTGAAGATGCTCTCAAATATTCTCGAAAATATGCCGATGCCAAATATTGCTCGGATGTTTATGAAATCTTACAAGAAATTAAAAACAACACTTCAATAGGTAGATCATGAGTCAACACAAAGTCAATTTATCAGATAAAGAAATTACTAGAGTATGTGATCTCTTAGATGAGCAACATGACCTAGATAAGAAATTATCTAACAAGTTAAACAACATATTGATTAAGCATTTAGCATTAATTGATAATAATAGAGCAAAACAACCAATCGGAGAGTGGTAATGTACCAGTTAAACAAAGTGGCACAATGGGTATTGTGTTTCGCAGTAGTCTCGACTATACTTAATTCATAAGTTACAAATCAAACATGACTGTTAAATCTCTCAACTTTCAAGCAGGTAGTTCAGCAAAGTCACACTATAAAAAACTTGATACTTATCAGAAATTAGTAGTTAATGCTATTACAACTTATGGTGGTGGTAGTTGGAAAAACAACGTATCAGTCCATCATAAGCATGACCAGAGTCAATTCTCAAATATACTAATTGGTTCAGAAGTAGTTGCTAAGGTAGTATATGAGACCGCACATGATGATCTTTCTATAGAGGACTATAGAGATATTCATATTCATAAGTGTATGTTAGCGAATGTATCCTATATTGCTTTTGGTAAGGATACTGACGATTATAGAGATTCATATCAAGTTGTAAGATATAGAAATATGTTAGCAAAAATGGGATTCACTATAATAAATGTAGCAAACAAGTGCATCCAGTATTAAGTCAAGTGATCTTGTGCCACTTTTATTAGTGGCACATAGTTTTACCATTGCCATTAAAACTGGACTATACTTATTACATAAGCAACTAAAGGACTTATGACTAACGATCAAAGATACAAAGCATTCCTTAGATGGGATGCAATGATTCAAAGACAACAGGCAAGAAAAGCAGGAAAAACACTTTCTCAAATTCATGCAGATAAGTGGTTCGATTCAAATTTCAAATTCATAGGAGACAACTAAAATGCACAACTTTAAAGAATTTCTTGATTATTGCGAATCATTCTATAACCCTAGTCATCCTGACGTTTTATATCCTATCGATGGATTAACTAGGCAAGAGTTAGCACTTGCAACTCTAAACTATTTGGACTTATGTGCGACTAGTGAGAACATCACATGGGGAGACGGAGATTCACTAGATCGTGAGAGAGTCAGAGATTTTGTAATACAGAGGAGAGCAACAGAGCAAACAGCAACAAAATTAGGATTTTAAAAATGTTCATAGTTACACATATTGATGTTCATGAATCACTTGACGAGGACATTCAGTTTAAAATTGATAATGGTCTCGGATTATGGTCATCTAAAGAGCATGAAATTTGGGAAGATGTAGAAAAATACATTCAACCCTATACTCTCAAAAATGTAGAGTATGAAAAGAATAAACCACATTATTTGACCTCTTTCATGTAAATGTCAAGTGGTATTGTGACAGTAAAAGTACTGTCACACAGTATCACTATTATCCCTTAAAATCAACTATACTTATTACATAAGCAACAAAGGAATTATGACTAATCCAACTATCGAAGCACTAGTCCCAAATTGGACAGCAGAGTATTGCGAAGCATTAAGACTAAACTATTTTAACTATCACGTTAACCAGTTAAAAGTTAACTCAGAGCGTTTTTCAAAACCTAGTGGAAGTGTATTAGGTCATCGTCCAGATTTATCAGAATATGCGAAGTCTCAACTAGCAGAGATCGAAAACGGAACAGCGAAGTTAATGAAATTCAGAGCGATAGAAGGTAAGAAGTATTACAAAGTAGTTCAGCAAGAATGGGATGAAGATAGACAAGAATACAGAGACAGATCAGTAAATAGTTTTGTTGACAAGAAAACAGGCGAAGTATATAAAGCATCAAGTTGGAAAGCACCCGCAAAGGGAGTCCGTTTTGATATGAGAATTATTACTCAAAGGAGATTAATGCATAACCCTAACTATGTTGACTGGGCAAGTGGTCATCTTTATATACGATAGGAGGACAGAATGGTTAAAATTGAAACTAAACATCATATCGTAGAATTTCACACTAAGAAGGATTCCAGGAAATTCTTAAAGAAAATCTACAAAAAAGGGATAACTCTCGACTATTATCTTTGGGAGTTCGATCTTACCACAGAATTATACGAAATAGGGGAGTAGTGTGCCAGTACTTTTAGTGGCACAAAACTCTTTACAAGTATAGCAAAATCGACTATACTTATAATATAAGCAACAGAGAACTAAATGTTATCAACAGCAACTTACACCACACCAGTTAACAGAATCAAGCAGAAAGTCCTATTTGACTTTAACCTTGATGCACTTTCAAGCATATGTCACGACTGGGAAGATTTTGTTATCGAAATCTCAGAGTGGGGAATCTACAAGTTAGCAGGAGTTGACTTTGATACTTTAACTACTGAAGACATTGCTAGACTAGACCAGTTTATTAAAAATCAAAACGGAGGAGAATAAAAATGAGTTGCATTCAAAACGAGACAATCCTAGAAAATCTTTATGATGAAGTATGGGAAGAGTATAGGATTAAAAACAATCTTACTTCAGATCAACTTGATGCTATCGATCAAAATTCTGAATTGGGTTATCTACCAGAAATTGCAAACGAAGCAAAGAGACGTTTTGAGGACTTAATTCAATGAATCGAGACCTCTATCAAGAGATCGTAAAAGTTTACGAATCTACTGACGAAATCGAATCGACTGTAGCATTTGAATTTGGACTTAAAAACGATCTTTATTATTCACTTTTTCATTCCTATCAGGAGGACTAACCAAAATGACCAGAGCAGAATATGAGTTATTATACTCAGCATTTAAAAGTTATAGACCATTTATGACGGATGCAGAGGAAGTGATGAGCGAGAAAATTCTTGATGACATTTTCTATCCATCCTTTGATGCACTTAAAAATGTATCTGAACCAGAGTTGCCAGTAGTATGAAAAACTACGATAAGAAAAACTCAAAAGAGAGAACATACAAGTGTTTTGAGCAAATCGGTATAGGAGACACCGTACGATATTTTAAGGAATATGGGCAAATCATCCTACGTCTAGACGAAACTAGGCAAGTTTATCTCACTAACGATAAACACTATATGCTTCCAATTAACTGGAAGAAAACTAAAGTAATTTCACTTATTAATGAGGATTAACTAAAATGTGTCAACTTGAATTTATGACTGAAGTCTTGAGTGACTATTGCACAGTTGAAAAATTGCCCTTTATGTCAGCATCCGATATTTTGGTTATGTATCGCAGTATTCTTACAGAATCTCAAAGGGAGTGGTTACGCAATTATATTGAAATTTGGGATGTAATACAAGAGAATGAAAACCAATCTTATGGAAGTGTGGATGCTCGCCCGATTTTTTTAACCTCTATATAATGTATGTCAACACATTTTCAATTAATACCTTGGACAGAATTATGTCACGCTATTGACTTGATACGATATGAAGAGGACAATAAAGCAACTATGACTTATGCACAGTTACAAAAGTTCCTGGAAACCCTAACACCAGAGCAATTAAATAACGAGGTAGTCATATATGATAAGGACGTTGAGGACTATTGCAAAGCGGATGCAAATTTAATAATCAAGAATGACAAGATTTATATAGGGATATAAAAATGACTCTCGACCATTACAATTTCATGAAAGGGGAATTAATCGAAGTCAATAACGATATAGGGAGAATAAATTTTATATGCGAAGAATACATAACAGTAACAACAAAGCATGAAAAGAACGATACATATAAAAAAGGATATAAAGAGACTAACGTATTAGTAAGCAAGGCATATTGGAATCAAATTAAATTTATTACTAGAGAGAAACTTATCAGAGTAACGAATGAACAGAAACAATAAACCAATACTATTGAAAACGTCCGCAGATAAAATACGATACACTTTTACCGTACTCAAGTATATCATAATAGACATATGGGAGTCAATCAGAATAAACAAATATTATCGAAAATCATTAGAGGATGATTCAATATCGAAACCAAAAGAGGATATTAATTAATATTAAAATAAATTAGGTAGTGTTGTTGTTATCGTTATTAATATGCGATCTTAATACGGTCTTAGCGTGTAAACATACAACAGTCAAGCATCTCTCACAAATCTTAACAAACTTGACAGGCACAGAGATTTATGCCATAATGGAGTATATTAGAAGTATGCCCAGTTGCCTATGATTTTACCAGGAAAGTTTAAAACACTTGCCGATGGTTATCCAAATTTAAAAACTACTGAACTAATCGAATATTTTCAATTTCTTTTAGATACGGAACAAGTCACGGAGGAGACTCGGAGACATGTAGATTATTTTTTAATGGAAGGATTTTTGTACTATGTGCCAGTTGCATAAGTGTCCACTATAGGGTGCACAGTAGGTAACTAAGGCTTATAATAATAGTATACAAACAAAGGAACATTTAAAAATGAATCTTACACCAATCGCTGCTAATCAAACTGAAGTAGAGACAAAGAACGCTAGAGTATTTTTCAGTTATAGAACACCAGTTGCTGCTTATATCTTTGGAGAGGGATTTGTAAAAACTTCTACTTGGTATTCAACTACAACTAGCAGACATTTAAACAAGTGGATAGGCAGAGACATTGTAGACACAGTTAAAGAGGTTCCACAGGAGTTACTTGACAACCTAGTATAAGTATACTATAATACAGGGGACAGTTAAGTCCCTTTTTTATTGCCGACAGTTAGCCGTTCTGTCGGTTATATTAATTCGGCCACTACCCTAACCTACAAAGGTTCCCCAAAGCGTGTGTGATATATAATTCAAAATAAAAAAATCCCCCATATAAAAAATTTCCCCAGAGGTAAAAATGACAAGACAGGATGATCGTGTATGGTGTATTGAACAGTTGATAAGGAAAGAGGGGTTTTTAGATCCTAGAATGTATGAATGTGCACAACAATGTGCTATATCTGGTAGACCTGAGAGTAAGGAATCTCTATATACATCATGGGAGGATTGGAAGAATATGCATCCTCAAGATTTTCCCCTTAACAATAGTCAGAGAAATAAACTATGAGTAAAAGATTCACTACACGGTTAGAAGAAGATGACTATGGAGACCTCATCTTAACAATACCGTACGAAGTATGTGAAGAACTTGGTTGGACAACAGAGTGTGATTTATCATATGATATAACAGAGGATAGTTTTACATTGAAAAAATTAGAAGACTAAATAGCCGTGAGGCATTTCTGAACTTACTATGAGTTTTATTAAAGAACAGGTAAAAAGATTTTTTACTACAGGGAAGTGGGCACTCAAATTGATCTTCCTTGTAGTACTTGTTGAATTGGGTATAGTTGTTGGTGCTATTGCGACTCAAGAGTTAGATGAGAATGATAGCAATAACATCAAACACATCTTGTCTCTAGTTGCTACAAAGTCCTTTGCTTTATATGCAGCAGAGAAAGGTAATGGTAATGATCGGTATGCTAAACTTAAAGAATCTGAAGCTTAAGAGACTCTTACAGAGGTCTTTTCCGAATAAAAAGATAGTGATTACAGATAATAAGGATGGTTCACAGACCATTTCTATTACTTAAATTCCCGCGATCCACATTATGCCGAGAATATTTGAATTGTTTCCTACTCCTGTGTTTGAATCGGGGATTACTCCCTGTGAGGAGTGGGTGCGTTTCGCTTCCGATGTTCCATATGACCGTTATCCACGCGACCCGAACTCGATTTCGATTGATAAGAACGTATTAGATAGTATTCCTGTACTAAAAGAAGAGATTACAAACGCTTGTAAGGTGTATGCATACGAGTATTTGGGAGTAATGGAGCACAATGATGTTTATATTAGTCGTTCATGGTGTGTAAAACATGTGAAAGGGGACTGGGCGGGACTTCATGCTCATATAAACTCAATATGGAGTGGAATATATTACCTTAAGTGTGATGATCATAGTGGAAATGTAGTATTTGAGAAGAGTTGGGGACATAATACATGCTTTACTAGTACAATGCAACCTGATCATATGATTAATCATCTAAATCAGGACGCTTTTTCGTTTACTCCTGTAGATGGTAGTCTGTTAATCTTCCCTTCTCATCTTCAACATAAGGTATTAGAGAGTAATTCTGTAAAAGATCGTTATTGTATTGCGTTTGATGTTTACATAAAAGGAGAAATAGGGTATACTAATGGTAATGGTATTACCCTATGATTAGAGAATGTGGTAAATGTGGTGCTCGTTGGTTAGATGGGCAACTATATTGGGCAGATGGCAAGATGGCATGTCCTCATGATCTTGCAGGTCTCGTCTGTAATCTCACTGATCTAGTCGAAGAGGGTAATTGTATTAACCCCTGCAAAGGATCCACAAGTGGTATGACATGGAGACATCGTGAGATACTCCTAGATTACTACGATATATAAAAATAAACACTATGGTTAACCTTAGAGATAAAATTCTCGCTTCTCAAATTAGTTACTATCAAGGATTAATTTGTAAACACCAACAAAATGTTGAGATCTATCTCAATCAACCTGTAGGTATTGGTGAGCATCCTGATGTAATGGGTGCAATAGACCAAGAAATTGCGGCTATCGCTCAAAATCATGAAAAGATTGACATTATCAATCACTATTTCTTAAATGCCTAAGTACGAACTAGAAGGAGCATACGACGAACACTGGAGAGAACAATGGAAGTTCAACCAGACTGTTGGTGGTGCTTTGGAAGAGATCGCAAATAGACTTACAGAACTAGAAAAAACAGTCTCAGAACTGCCTACAAGTGACAAAACCTACTATAAAGCATACGGTTATAAGGATTATGACACCTTATATGGCACTCTAGACACTATTTTTAAGCGTTTAGACGATTTAGAAGGCAAAAAACGCACTTTTGGTAAACTTTAACCCTATTTTTATGAAAAAACCTAAAAAAACACGTCAAGGTAACGGATTATGCACAAAAATTGCTGCTACATCACGAAATAAAGCAAAAAAACGTTATCGTGGTCAAGGTAAGTGAGTGACGCAATAAATGAGGCTTGGAGTGAATCTAGGATCAACAAACCAAAAAAATATCCGATGCCATTATGGTTAACGGATGAAGAATTTGATAAAATGGTGGAATCTTTATGGATCAGAAGAAATTCAGATGATCTATGCAAAAAATTATGGACAAGAATGAGTGCAATAAAAGGTTGTTTGCCTGACTAAATATAATTAGTTAGATTATGGATCGTGACTTATCAGGCATTACCTCAAGGATTGTACATTAAAGACTCTCCTGTAGCAGGGCAAGGCATATTTACTAGTAAATTCCTTGAAGTTGGCACAGAATTAGGTATGTCTCACATAGTTATCGCAGATGAGATCATTAGAACTCCTCTTGGAGGGTTTATTAACCATAATGATTTTCCAAACTGTGAAAAATTATGTCCAAGGGTGGAAAAAATGTATAATTTGACCAAAACCCATTATAAGTCAATAAAGAAATATTATGTAAAGGTTATTAAACCTATTGGTGAAGGTGAAGAATTATTTTTGAATTACACTTTCTATAAGGTAAATGGCAATTAAAGAGGTAAGAGGTAATAAAGATAACCTTTCACGTGGTTTTAAAGACGTTGGTATGAGTTTTTTACTCAATGTCTTTACAAAAGATGCTGCGGTGGTGAAGAATGAGAATGCCATTAAACAATCTATCAAGAATTTAGTACTAACACAAAAGGGGGAAAAGTTGTTTCAACCTGAGCTAGGGTCTGGTGTATATGAATTACTCTTTGAACCTATGGATCCGTTTACAGCAGATTCTATTAGGGATGAGATAATAAATACTCTTGGACAGTATGAACCTCGAATTAGTATTCTAGAGGTAGATGTGGAACCTAATGAAGACACTAACACGTTTGATGTTACGGTTGAATATAGAATTGTAGGACAACCTATAGTGGAAACAGTCAACTTCATCTTGCAGAGACCCGAATAATGCAACCAAATAATTTAACAGCATTAGATTTTGGTGATATTAAGGCATCAATCAAATCATATCTAAGAACTAGGACAGAGTTTACCGATTATGACTTTGAAGGTGCTGCTTTATCATATCTAATAGACACATTAGCATATAATACCTATTATACTGCCTTCAACGCTAATATGGCGATGAATGAGGCATTCTTACCATCCGCTACAGTAAGAGATAACGTTGTTAATATAGCAAAACTACTAAACTATGTTCCGACCTCTATAGTTGCTTCTAGGGCAACTGTATCGTTGGTAGTTCAATGTCAGCAAACAAGTGATGTATATCCAAGTACAGTAACCTTGAAAAAGGGTGCAATACTACAGGGTGGTTCCTTTATGTGGAACATTCTAGCAGATACTACAGTTTCTGTCGATCCAACAACAGGAATTGCAAACTTTAACAGTTTAGTTGTCAAACAGGGAACAATTCTTAACTTCTCATACGTAGTTAATACATTTGCTTCTCAAATTTACAAGATTCCTTCAGAAAATTGCGATATATCAACTTTATCAGTTAATGTAAAAGCAACCGAGACATCCACAACCTCTGATTTATACACTAGAGTTGATACTATCAGTAATCTTACCGCTACATCACGTATTTACTTCATCTCAGAAGGTGAGGACATGCGTTATGAGTTGAAATTTGGAGATGATAGTATTGGTAGAGCATTAAGTGATGGTGAGGTTGTAACACTAGAGTATCTTGTTACTGACGGTGAACCTGCTAATGATGTCAATATATTCAACTTCATTGGTAGACTATCAGATAGTGCAGGTAGATCATATACTTCACAAGCGGTAACTATGACTTTGAATGAGAAGTCAGGTTATGGAGAGAGTGCTGAGTCTATAGAATCTATTAAATATAATGCTCCTAGGTATTATTCCTCACAGTATAGAGCAGTAACTGCTCAAGATTACGCAATCATCACTAAAAAAGTGTATGATAACGCACATTCCGTAGTTGCGTATGGTGGAGATTCACTAAATCCTCCAATTTACGGTAAAGTTTACATTGCTATTAAGACAAAGACAGGATCTTTGCTTAATGATCAAACTAAAAAGAGTATTGCTGCGGATTTACGCGGTTATGCGATGGCATCTATCGACCCTGTGGTCATTGATCCAGAAAATGTATACATCTATCCTAAAGTTTTTGTACAATATGACACGGGATGCGGAAGTGATACATCAACTATTAAGACAAATGTATCATCTGCAATAGAAGATTGGGCAACACAGACAGAAATAAACAACTTTAACTCAACATTTAGATCATCTGCATTTGAAAAGGCAATTACACTAGCAGACAAGTGTGTTAGTGACGTTTCACTTCAAACTACAGTATTACGATATATTCTACCTACTACCAATCAAACTAATACTTATAGCATCTCTACTGGATCCGCACTCTATAATAGTGCTCCTTCTAAAGACGGTAGTGATGGAACTAATCCAAAAGAACCAATTCTCCTATCAGGATCATTTAGAACATCAGATAGACCAGGTGTTGATCAACAGTTTGAAGATGATGGATACGGAAACTTGAGAACTTACTACAATACAGGAACAAGAAAGATCTATACTAATAATGCTGCAGGAACTTGTAACTATGATACTGGTGAAATTGCTTTTGGACCTGTTGCAATTATCGGTGCGGGTGCAAACTTCTCAACAACTGGTGTAAATATTACTAATACTTCTACAGGAGCAGGGTCTGTAACTGATTCAACATTACTTCCTGTAGATTTACAAATTCCCGTTCAATTTATTCCAGCGAACTCAAATAGCATTCCTGCCTCAACTCCTGGTACAATTATTAATATTGTGTTACCAGAAATCACAGTTGCACCTGTAGGAACCGCACCACCTCCCACTATACCACTAAATAGTTTGACACCGACTATTTTTGACCAGACACCATCAACTGTGGCAATCACAACAAGTCTGGGCAGCACAACTAACTTAAATACTACCTCTTATTAGAGTAGATGACGAATATTAACAAGGTATCACAAGCGGTTGTCTCACAGACACCAGATTTCGTAGAGTCAGATTATCCACTCTTCAACCGTTTCCTTGAGTACTATTATGCATCTCAGGAGAAAACGGGTTTAGGACAGAATATATTAAACAATTTTCTAGGATATCTTGACATTGATAAACTAGATATTAGTATTTTAGATGGTGCAACAAAGGTTAGAGAAGCAATAACTGCAACTAGTGATAGAATTGTTGTAGAGAGTGTAGATAGTTTTCTAGAGAAGAATGGAACAATATTAGTTGATGGTGAAGTAATATTCTATGAAAGCACAACATCCTCACCAAACATTGCACTAACACCTGGTGTTAACTACGATCAGGTAAAATTAAAGTGGGATGAACTAGCAAGTCCTTTAACAAGTTTTGACGGAACTACATCAAGGTTCCCATTAACCTCTCAATCTAATCCCGTAGGTCCTCCATCTGCACAACATTTGATTGTAAGGGTATATGGTGATTGGTTACTTCCTAATGTTGATTATACTATTGATGGTGATCATATTGTATTCACTAATCCTCCAAGAGCAAGAGTTGTTGCTGATGATGCATCATATACTTACATTACATACCTAAACGGTTTTGTTGAGAACCAAATCGTTGCTATGGATAATATCTCTGGTGCGTTTGGTGAAAATAAGAGACAATTTACTATTACGCGGAATGGAGTAAGATATGAACCTACTGTAGATGAATATTGTCTTGCGATATATGATAATAAGTTAATGATACCTAAAGTTGACTTCTTTATTGATGGTGATCAGTTTATTTTCAATACTGCTCCATTAAACGGAAGAATACTTTCTTTCTATGTTATTGAAGCACCTATCCCTTCATTTGGTAAAGATGCTGTTGGATTTGCTCAAGTTGATGATGCAGGTACACTTACTGGTATTACTGTTAATAATACAGGTTCTCAATATAGATTCCAGTATCCTCCGCAAGTATCTGTTAACTCTGATACTGGATCGGGTGCATCTGCAACTGCTCTTGTAAATGGTGTTAAAACTCTTTCTCTACTAAACGGTGGTTTTGGTTATAGTGAAACTAATCCTCCAGTAGTTCAAGTTGAATCTCCAACTTTAGATGGTTCTCAACAAGCAACTTTAAAAGCAACAGTTACTAATGGTGCTGTTTCTTCTCTTGAAATAGTCAATTCTGGGTCAGGATATACATTTACACCTAGAATCACTTTCCGACAGCCAGGAGGTTGTACACTGGGCACTGGGCAGATATTAAATGGATCTATTAGTGCAGTTCCTCCTATTACTTACGGTGGATTTGGATATACAACTGCTCCTGTAGTTTATGTTGATGAACCTACAGGTGAATCACCAATTAGAGCAAATATTCAAGCAACTGTTCTAAATGGGGAAGTTACTGCTCTTACAATCTTAAATGCAGGACAAGGATATACTTCTACACCTAGAATTGCGATTATTGATCCAGTTGGTGCACAAGTTTTAGAAACTGTTATTGATACTGACGGAAGAGTAACTTCTATTGAACTTTTAGATGGTGGTAATGGATATGAAGACGTTCCCTCAGTTTATATTGTTGATAATAGATTAGATGATAGAGGAACATTTATTGGTGGAACTGGTGCTACAGCATCAGCATCGATCTTTAATGGTAGAATTACTGATATTAACGTTACTGAGTTTGGAAGTGGGTACAGTCAAACTACTCCTCCTACTGTTGTTATTCAAGCACCTCCTTCAGCAGATGCATCTGCAAGTATTGGTGTAAATGAGGTTACTGGATTTAATATTAATCAAAACGGATCAGGATATACAAAAGCACAGTTTATTGGATGTGCTAGAGCTGCAAGTGCTATTACTTCTTATACAGAAAGTGGTAATGCTGTATTTACTGAAACAACTAGTGCAGTAGCTCATTCACTTGACTCTCCTGTTAAGTGTTTAGATGCATTATTTGTTAAAAGGCTACTTGATAAGTATACTCAACAATATCTACCTGATGTTCCTTCATTAGATTATAATACAATCGATGTAAGAACTGCTATCAAGACTATTAAAGACTTTTACAGTTGTAAAGGAACTTCTTACAGTATTGCATATCTTTTTAAACTTCTTTATGGTGAGCAAGTCAATATATCATATCCTAAAGATCAAATCATTAAACCATCTGCTGCAACATGGTCTATTGATACAATTCTTCGTGCAACTATAGTAAGTGGTGATCCTGCTAATATTAGAGACGGTCTTTTAACTCAAGATGCTGATATCGCTGATGAAAACATAAGAGCAGCAAGTGCACTTGTAGAAAACTTTATTTCAATTAAAACATCACAAACAGAAATATATGAATTAATTCTTTCAGAAGAAACCATTGATGGAACATTTATAGTCCCTTATAAGACAAAACTAGCAGAACCTCTTAATCAAACAGAAGGTATTATAACTGTTGACTCTACAATCGGTTGGCCAGAAAGAAACGGTGAATTTTTGATTGGTAGTTCATCTGATACTGCAGAACTCATTCAATATAAGGAAAAATCACTAAACCAGTTCATTGAGTGTACTAGATCAGTCAATAACGTAGTTGAGGACTGGGATTCTGCTACTGAAGTAAAATCTAACTTTAAAGTATACGTTAATAAGGGAACTGCTCAAGAAGTAATAATGAATGTTGTTGGTATCGTTGATGCTCAACAAACTACTCTTACTGACACTGGTTCTTATTACTTACCTGGCGATAAACTAGCAATTTCTAAATTAGGTGGAACAGATACTAGTTCTGAACTAATTACTTGGTTGTATAACGTTAAAAAGTTAATTGCAATCACTGGAATTACATTTGGTGGTATCAATGATCAAGCTGCTACTGTAACTTGTGCAAACCCTCATGGTCTACTAGTTGGAGATCAGGTTACCATCTATGGTGCTAACCCAATCATCTATAATGGAACTTTCTTAGTTACATCAAGAGATTCTACCACTGTATTCCAATATCAACTACCTCAACCAGGTGGAGTTATACCACAAGGTAATATTCTTGTTTCTATTGACCTTAATAAGGGTAAATCATCAAGTGAACAAATTTTAACTGCTATTGGTTCGTACACCACTAACGTTCAGAACACATTTTTCAACGACAATTACGTTTACGTTGCTTCTACAGGTATTCCAAACTATGACATAGGTCCGTTTCCTGGTTCTGCACTATTGCCTGGTAACCAAAGAAAATTAAACAGATTCCCAAGAGTTGCTCAAACTATATCTACAAAGAACTTAATTAATCCAGGTCCTGTTGGAACTTGGGTTAATGGTGTTTCTATATGGTCATATAAGTCATCTCTATTCAAAACATTTGGTGCTGTAACTGGTATTACAATTACTAACACTGGTAAAGACTATGATGCTGCGTCACCTCCTAATATTACTATTGCAGGTGGTGGAGGATCTGGTGCAACAGGTTCTGTTGTTGTTAACGGTTCTCTTAGTGAAGTAGAAGTTCTTACTGGAGGATCTGGTTATACATCCTCACCATTGGTCTCTATAGTCGGTGGTAACGGGTCTGGAGCTGCTGCTACTGCCATTATAACCAAAGGTGTTGTTTCACGTATTCTAATCAATTCTGGAGGAACTGGATATACTTCACAACCATCAATTACTATTGTTGGAGGTGGTGGAACTGGTGCAACTGCAACAGCAAACGTCAGAGGTCCTATTCAATCTATTTCAGTTGATCAAGGTGGTGCATCATATACCTCTAAACCAACAGTAACACTAAGTTCTGGATCAGGTGCTGTTGCTCAAGCAATTGTACAGAATGGTCGTATTATATCAATCGCTATCATTTCTGCAGGGTCAGGTTATACAACTGCTCCTATAATAAGCATTCAAGGTGATGGATTTGGTGCTGTTGCTAGAGCAGGTATTGATGTTGATGGTGAAAACGCAGGAAGAGTTACAAGTGTTCAGATTCTTAATAGAGGTATTGGATATATTCAAGGAACCACATTAATTAATCTAACTTCAGTTGGTCAAGATGCATTATTTACAGCAAATGTATTCCAGTGGACTTATAACTTACAAGCAACTAGTGTATTAGATACTGCTAAAGGTGGAGTATTTGAAGGATTTAATAATCAGTACGGTGGTGAATATGCTCACTTATCAAACCCACAAAGACTAAGATATGTTCTTGGTGATAACTTACAAGAACCAACAGTAGGAACTATAGTTGAACAAGCAGAACAGTTAAATCACTCACCTATTGTTGGTTGGGCATTTGATGGAAACCCAATTTACGGTCCTTATGGTTATGCTGATCCTACAGATCAAGCATCTGCTATCAATAGATTAAACAGTTCTTATAAACTTAAAACTGAACTTGTATATGATGTAGTTACAAATCCTTATCCTAGCAGAACTGCAGGTCCTTTACTAACTGAAGAGGCAGCAGGTAACTTTGTAGAAGATTATGAGTATGTGTTTGGTTTAGGTGATCTTGATCAGTATAATGGTCGTTTCTGTAAAACACCTGAGTTTCCTGCAGGTAGATATTGTTACTTCGTTACTATTGACACTACAGAGCAAGGTAATGCAGTATTTCCTTATGTTTTAGGTCCTAGTTTCAACTCTGTTGTTGATACTTGGAACTTAACTGACGGTGCAACACAACAGAATATTCCTACTGGTGTTGTTAGATATCGTGATCCATATGAGAACGTTGATATTGACGTTGAGAGGGCACCAAATGCCTCTACAAACGCTCTAACTACCGAAGACGGTGAATTGCTCCTATTTGAAGTAGAAGACGAGAATAGAGACGCTGTGATCTCTCAGGATGAGATAGATGATCCTGATCAAATCTTTGAAGAAGCACCTCTACAGTTATTTGATTATTTCCCTAAAGTTAAGTTTGACTCTAAGGTTGATATTGAAGTTGAGACAATTACTAAGTTTGAAGATGCTTCTGTAACTGGATTTACAGTAGAAAATCCTGGTACATCATATCAGGTTAATGATAGACTAGTATTTGATAACACAGATACTGATGGTACTGGTGTTTCTGCTCGTGTTTCTCATATTAAAGGAGAAGCAGTTTCAACATATGGGTATGAAAGTATTGGTGGTATCAACTATGGTGTTCTAAAAACTACAACTCCACATAACTTATCTGTTGGTGATCAGGTTGTTGTAGACTATACACCTATAATGAACAACACTAATAAGACTTTTGTTGTTAAACAAATAAAAGGTGTTGAAGAGATTGTTATTGATCAGCAAGGTTCTGGATATAATAGTGAATTACCTCCTACAATCATTCTTGATGGTGATGGAACTGGTGCAGCATTAGAAGCAGTTGTAACAACTGTAGGATCTATTGCTTCAGTTACTATTACTAACTCTGGTCAAAATTATACTACAAACCCAAGAGTTATACTATCACACCCTCAAATCTACAAAAAAGCAGATTACTATATTTCTAAGATTGCAAATGAGGATTATGTTAAGGTTAATGATGTATTTGTAAATGATGCTAAAGAAATATTCATTTGTGGTAAAACAAAAGATTCTTTTGGATATACTATTGGATTCTTAGCAAAACTATCTGCTACTGGTGTAAAGGACTGGGAGAAGACACTTAAGAGTACTGATGGACAACAAGAAGTAGAATTTGAAAGAATATTGATTGATGGACAAGATATTTACGTTGCAGGTCACAATAAACCAAATGCAAGTATCTTAGAAGCATATAACCCTGATGTTATTCTTTGTAAGTATACACAGGCAGAAAATGGATTAAGTGCTACTTTACAGTATCAGAAAGCATATGCAGGTATATCTGGTTCTACTCGTTCTGATAATATTAGTGCTATTGCAAAATACTCTGACACTAGATTTGTTTTAGGTGGTTTTACTAATACTAACTCTGGTAATCCATTTGATGCTTATATTGCTGTTGTAGACACACTTGGTAACTTTGCTGTTAAGAGAAAGATTACTTCTGTAAATGTTTCTGAAAAAGTTACAGATTTACTTGTAAATGGAACTGACATATACTATACACTAGAAATTGCTACAAGTCCTAATGCAACAAGCGTTGACACAGGTATTGGTAAAGCAACTGTAGGTACTAGTGCAATTACTCTTGTTTGGACTAAGCAATTAACTAATACACTGTATTCATTCATGGATACAAGTCTTACTGTTGATGAGTTTAGTGAACTATACCTTACTGCTACAACAAGACTTAAAGCAGATAATACAACTAAAGATGGTTTCTGGATTGGTAAACTTAATACAGAAGGTGTATTCCTTTGGAATTATCGTTATGCAGTAACTGGTGGATACACTGTTAATGTTGCTAAGAGAACTCATATTGATATATTTGGCGATCTTAACATTGCTCTTAACAAATATCAAAATACAGATGGTGAATTAACTGTTGATGTAATTAAAGTTGGTTATAACGGTATTATTAAATCACAGACAAATAATAAATTTAATCTTAATAATGTTGAAGGTGTAACTGCACATACTTTATTCCCTGATAGTTCTGGTGATGTTCATGTATATGGTCAGACTTCTTGGAATAGAAATGAACTTCTAATACCATTTACAAGTGGTGCAACTACAGATGTTACAGGACACTATACAGCAACGTTTGTAGGAGATGGAAACTCACTTCAATATGACACTTCTAATGGATATGCAAAATTACTAGGAAAAGACTCTACTACTCCTAGTACTTGGGTAAATTCAGTTATACAAGTTAATGGATCAGATTTAACAACTAAAATGACTGGCGACTGGACTATTGAGTTCATGTTGTTTAAAGATGCTGCTAATAACAATAATACACACTCTCAAACACAACAAACCCTAATAGCAATAGGTGATGCAACCTTATCTACTGGTGGTCTATGGTTGTATTATGATATTGCATCTGGAGAGATGCAGTTAGTTGTTACTGCAAATGGAACTGCACTTAACTCTGCATCAGGTTCACTACAATCTACAGTTACAACAATGTTTGCCGATAATACTTGGCAATTTGTTGCACTTACTAAATCTGCAGGTCAATTTACAGCATATGTTAATGGTATACAAGTTCTTCAAGGAACTATTGATAATACTGCATTCCAGAATCAAAATCTATACATTGGTAATATTCCTGGTAAGAGTGGAACATTAAATCAATTCCGTTCTAATGAACAAGGTCAATATCATGTAGATAATCTTCGTGTTAGAAACAGAGCTGTTACTCCTACAGTTCCTAATGATGTTACTAACTATCCTATTGCAGGTGAGTTTAGTGAAGGATTCACATGGACTGATACATCATGGTTCTCTACTTACACTAACAAATATGATTATATTGATTATGTTGGTTGGGGTTTAAAAGTTGATAAAAACTCTGATGCTGCAAGACTTGGAACTCAAACTGTTCAAACTAACACACAAGTTGGATTTGTTAGAACTGCTATTGCAATACAAACAGGTTCAGAATTAACTGTTAATAATACTGGATTTGGATTAGCAGAAGCAGGATTCCAAAACTTAGACTTTGATGATGCTGATACAACAATGACTCAAGATTCTGATTCATTAACTTATGTTCAAGATGTTTGGAGTTCTAGAACTGCTACTGTTCCTTCACCAGGTTCTCAAAAACTAAGAGTTACTGCAGTTGTTAAAGACAGATACTACTTTAAGGTTACACCTACAATCAAGATTGATAATATTCAAGAACTTACTCTAAATCAGCAGTTTAGATTTACTACAGGAACAAAATTAGTATTAAGAAGTTCATCAGGATCATTCATTAATAGTGGATACATTATTAGACAAAATTCTGTAGGTAATAAAATATATCTTGCTGTTAATAATAATGCTTGGTCAAATGATCTTAATACTGGTGAATTAAGTACAGAACAGTTTAATGAGCAAAGCACTTATGGAATTGTAGGTCCTATACCCGCAGATATTAATGAACTTATATTTACATTCCCATTATTAAACAATACTACACCTGGTACATTTGATATTGATTTAAACAATTTCAATCACCCAGAAGGAGGTTCAAATAATCTTGATGAATTAACTAACTTTAAACCTTATACTGATGATGATTACTCTATAAGAATTGATGAAGTATCTGGTGGTTCACCTTATATTGTTGGATCTGTTGTTAATATTAACTCTGGTGATATTAGTTTCAATGCTGCATATACAACTGCACAAATTATTAATTTAACTGGTGTTCTTAAGATTACTTTAGTAGCAACACTTAAGAAGATTATACAAGTAACTGGTGTTGCTAATAGTGATGAAGTTTATATTGTTACTGGAAATAGTCATTACCTTACTGAAGGTGAAATGGTTAATATTGATGGTAACCCATCACAAACTGTTGATAGTGTAGTTTATGATGAATATGATGGTGCTTTCCCAGTTCATACTGTTGTAAGTCCTGTTGAATTTACATATAAGTTACCTTCTGCTGCAATAACTGCACCAGCTACAAGTTCTGGAAGTGTTAATATCTACGTTAAGTCACCTGTTCTTAAAATGTATTATGGACATCAATATCTCTTTGATGTTAGTCATTCTTCTATGGCAGGTGGTAACTTATCATTCTCTAAAGATAATCTCTACAAACTAGAATACTCATTTAACTCTATTGAAAGAGTAGGTACACCTGGTATTACTGGTCAAGGTGTTGCAAATCCTACTGTTAAATTAAAAGTTGATTCTGATATTGTTACTAATATTTCTTATTACTTTGACCCATCTAGAACAGGTGATGATTCTCCTGTTATTAAAGCTAGTTACTTAGACGTTGTTAATTCACCTTACGTAGGTAATTTTACAATTAGTTCTACATCTGGTGCAACTATTACTCGTGGTGCAGATACATTCAAATTCCCACTTGCTAATGAACCAGAAGGTATTGCTGATGTTATTAATACATCTTACAGCACTAGTTCATTAAAAGCAGTTGGTTCTATAAGTGATATTCGTATTGTTAATGGAGGTGGTTTCTATACTAGACTGCCAGTTGTTACAACTATCCAGTCATCTAGACAAATCGAGAGAGTTCAAATTGATTCACCAGGTACTGAATATGCTGTAGGTGTTTATAATAGTGTTCCTATTGCAGGTGATGGAGAAGGTGGATTTGTTTCGATTACTGTTGCTGATGGAACTGATGATGAAGGAGTAACTATTCCTGGTCAGATACAGTCTGTTGTTGTTACATCACCAGGTAAAGGATATACTACTGCAAGTATAGATGTTGAATCAATATCAGGTATTCTTGGAGCAGGTTTAACAGGTTCTGGTGTTGATTTGAATGTTGTTATTCCTCCTGCAGGAACAGGTGCTTCTATCTTTACTAAAGGAACTAAAGTTGGTAAAATTAAGAAATTACAGAACAACAACTTTGGATATGATTATCCTCATGATTATACTTTACGTCCTGAGATTTCATTCCCGATTAACGCACAGTTAACATCTACAAGTATTCTAGACAGTATTACAGTTACAGATCCAGGTTCTGGATATTCACAAGCACCAACCGTTGTTATTACTGGTGGTGGTGGAGCAAATGCAACTGCTGAAGCATCAATTAAGAATGGTCGTTTAGATGATATTATTGTTAAAGATCCAGGCTCAGGTTACTCTTCTGCTCCTACTGTTGCATTAAGATCATCCTTTAACTATGTTGTTAACCTTGACTTAGGATTACTACAATTTGCTTTCCCACATGGTATTGTAAATGGTTCTGAGGTTACCTTAACAGTTACTGATACTGGTGATGGTGCTGAGTTCCCATTAGCAGCAGGTGCTATTGGTCGTTTGAACTCTACTAACACATATTATGCTATTGCAGGTACTGCTAATTCTCTAGAAGAAAACCAGTTAAAGATTGCTATTACTGCTGCTAACGCTGCATTAGGAGATTCAATATCATTTGTTAACGCAGGAACAGGTCGTCAAACAATATTAACTGAATCATTTGGTGGTGCTGCTACTGCAAACGTTATTACTTCTACATTCTTAGAAGGTGAACTTGTTTATCAAGGTGATAGTTTAGACGCTGCAACTGCTAGTGGATATGTTTCTACTAACCAAGGTTGGCAGGTAGGACCTAGAATTATTAAGATTGTTGATTACACTGGAAACTTTAATGCTAACGAAAGAATAACAGGTGTTATTTCTAAATCTTCTGGTGTTATAAGTGATCTTAAGATTGCTCGTGGTGTTCTTGAAATTGGTTCTATTACTAAAACAACTGGTCAATTTATTGATGACATCGGTAAACCATCTGAAATTATTCAGAAGATTCAAGATAGTTACTATTATCAAGATTTCTCATATGCTGTTAAGTCTGCTGTTTCTATTGGTGAATGGAAAGAGATATTACTTAAGAACGTTCACCCTGCATCATTTAAAGTATTTGGTGAATTAAATCTATCCGATTATGGTCAAATTCCTAATAAGGAAACTGATTTCCAGATAACAAAAGCTGTTGAATTAGCAAGAGAAGCAATTGTACCTAACATTCAGAGTTTCTCTCTAGTTGAACCAGTATATTCACAGTTTAATAACTCAGAAGTATTATTCAGACAGAAGAGATTAACATCTTCTGAGAACATTTTGACTTCTGTTGTTCAGCGTATTGATGATATATCAAATGAATTTGATGGAGTTAAAACACAATTCCAATTAAAAGTTAATGGTGAGAACGTAGTTGCTAATGCTAACCAGTTAATGATCATCTTAAATGGTGTTGCTCAAACTCCTGAGACATCATTTAATATTCAAGGTGATTCTATTGTATTCAGTCAACCACCACAACCACCTGCAAGTATTAAGTATGTAAACGTTACTATCGAACAGATTACTATATCCGTTCTTGAATTTACTAATATTAGTGGAATATTCCCAATCAAGGGAAATACAATGACTGGACAGACTTCTGGAACTAGATTTACTGTTACAACTGTTGTTGGTCAAACTGTTCAAGGATTCTTTGTAGAAGGAACTGCATTCCTTGCAGATGAATTAGTAAGTAATAGTGCTACTGGATTTATTGCAAACTATGCATCAGTATCAACTCTTTCAAATCTTGGATTATTTGTATTTGGAGAGCAGGTTTCAAACCTTACTGGAGAGACTGCTAAAGTTGAAGCAATTAACTTAGCAGGTGGTTCTGAAGCTCCACTTGGTCAATTACGTTATGGTATAGGTCCTTCAACTGCTGCGGTTGAAATTGTAGCAGCAAAAGCAGTTTCTACTGATCCTGATACAGCTCCTGCTGCAGGAACATTTACTGTAAGTGGTAATTATCAGATTGGTTCTGAAATTGTAACTGTAACTAATATTACTACTAACAATGACTCAGTTACATTAGAAATAACTAGAGGTCAATTAGGTACTACAGCAGCAACACAGGCAGAAGATGGTCCTGTATATGCAACCACAGTTCTTGTTAATGACAAATTAACTTTAAGTAAAACTACTGGAACATATCAGTCTACACCTGGTTTATTTGATCTTGCTCTTAATGATGTTATTATCGGTGCTCAGTCTGGTGTAGTTGCAAGATTGACTGCTACATCAACATATCAAGATCCTACAACTAATGAGTTTATTGGTCAGGTTAATATTTCAGAAGGATCTTCATTCTTTGGATTACTATTCAACAGAGTTACATCAATTACATATCCAAATATTGTTCTAGATGATATTTCATTATCAACAATTAGTGTTGTTGACTATACAGACTACGTAACAGATATTGATTCTCAATTCCCTGCTAACGAATTTATAAGTCAAATTGTAATTCCTTACGATAATGCTTCTGGCAAGTTATCTGTAGGAGAGAAAATTAGAAATTATAAACTTGATTATGGTAATAATGTTGGAACATTTAATAGTGGTGAATCTGGTAAGTCTAGAAAACTATCATTTAAAGATAAGGTAGGAACTGGTCTATTTTCTACAGGTGATACAATAAGAACTAGAGATACTAAAGCAGAAGTAATTGGATTTAATTTCTCAGGTAATACAATATATCTTGGTAAGATTGGTAGATCACTAAGAGGTGGTGCTGACTATCATCAATTTAACTTCTCTGGTAGTGCTCAATTAGATACTTCAATTAAGAAATTTGGAGATTCATCATTACAACTTGATTTAGCAACAAGTGATTATATTCAAATTCCTGCATCATCTGAATTTACTCGTGGTACAGGTGATTATACTATTGAATTCTGGGTTCGTTTAGATGCAGTATCATTAGCAGATACTAAGACTCTACTTGATATGAGAACAAGTGCTACTGAAGTTGCACTTAGAATTTACTTACAAGCAGCACAAGTTCGTGTTAATGTTAATGGTTCAGATATAGCAACTTCTGGTGGAAATGCTCTAAACAATAATGTTTGGTATCATCTTGTAATTCAAAGAACTGGAACTACTCTTAAGATTATATCTAATGGAGTTGAGATTGGAACTGGAACAGATAGTAGTAACTATACATTGGATAGACCAATCAGAATAGGTGCAGATTTATCTGGTCTTAATCCTATAACTGCTCATATTGATGAGTTTAGATATTCTACAGTTTCACGTTACGATACATTACCATTTACTTCTCCTAATGGTATTTTCCAAGGAGATACTGATACTAAAGTATTATGTCACTTTGATGGTGCTGATGGTGCAACTAAGACTGAAGATTGGTCTGGTGGTGAATCATTTACTAAGGGTGAATATGTTAATAATGATTCTATATTAACAACATATAGTTCAAATCCAACTGCTGCTCCTGTAGGATTTAATACTAAGAGTCACAGATATATTAACGCTGCAGATTTATTGTTAATGAACAAGGAATACCTTGCTCAAGAAACAGTTTATATTATGAAAGAAGTATTCCCTGCACATAGTGTTAAGGGTAGTGAAGTTGATTGTGAAGATGATGTAAGAGATGTTGTTGATGCTATTGTAGAAGATTTACGTAATGGTAGTAATCATCATATGTGGAAAGCAGCTTCATACTATGTTAATAGAGAAGTCAATCCAATTCAAATTGTAAACGTAGAAGATGATGTCTCTATGACAGTCTATGTTTATGAAATATTAGATAAACTTGCTAAGTATATTGTTAATAATGTTCCTTGGAGTACTCAAGGTGATCATGGTGTAACACAAAAATTTGACACTTCTATTACATTTGATGGTTATACAACTCAAACATTAACTAAGTTTACACCAACAGCAATCGACTATCATCCATCAATGGGTGACATGGAAATAACAGCTGCAAGTCATGGACTCGCGGCCCCTAGAACTATAACAGCAACAGACTCAGGATACACTGCTACCACTGGTGTTTTGACGATTCAATCTGTTGGGCACAGTCTAGAAACTGGGGACAGAATTAAGTTTGAACCTAATTCTATTACCATGACTTGTACTTGTGATGGTAATACAGTATCACAGAGTTATCCTAGAGATGATGATCCTGCAAACCAAGGCTGGTTGGAGGTATCAAAGATTGATAATGACAACTTTAGTGTAAATGTTGGAACATCTCCAACAGTCAACTTTACTGCAACTGCAGCAGATTATGATAGTAATACTGGTTTCTTAACTATGGACATTGGTGACAATGACCTAAGACCAGGCAGTAAGTATACTGTTTCTAACGCTGCATATAATCCTACTAGTGGTGTAATGACAGTAAGTATTGGTAACGATCAATATAATGTTATTGATGCTGATTACAGTCCTCTAAGTGGAGATTTAGAAATCTTTGTTATGTCACATAATCTAAAAACAGGACAGAAAGTTAAGATTGCTAATGATGGTCTTACATTCAGATGTTCTCAAGATGATTATGCTACTGATCACCCATATCCAAGAGCAACTGACCCTGCACGTAATACAGCATTAGAAGTTATTCATGTAACTGATACATCATTCACTGTAAACGTTGGTAAGTCTCCTATAGTTACTTACGATGTTTCTAATGCAACATTCAATCCTAATACAGGTGATATGGAGTTGACTATTGGAAATCATAGTTTGGCTTCAGGTACTTCTATTAGAATAGCAACTCAAAGTATTGGATTTACATGCACATATGGTGCAGGTGTTCACTACTATCCAAGACCTCTAATTGATGAGCACGTTCCAACTAATGTAGCATACAATCCAACAACAGGTGTAGTAACATTTACTGTTACTCAAGGACATGGAATTAAGAATGGTGATAAAGTTAAGATTCCTGATTATACACTTACATTCACATGTGACAAAGATAATAATGCAACTGAACACAGATATCCTAGACCTTATGATCCTATTAGTGATAAATGGATTCCAGTAAGTAATGTTCAAACAACATCATTCGATGTTCAAGTATTAGATAATGCTCCTTCAACAAATACATCTACTCATACCTTTGTAAGTTTTACAGGTGTAATTCAACAGAAACGTGATAAATCATTTGAACAATCTGTTGCAATTACTGGTACAACTGGAACAACTATTACTCTTAATGTTGGTATTTCAAGTAATACAACAACTCATACATATTCAACTTCTAAAGCAGGTGCTGTAATTACTGGTGGTAATTATAAGCATAAGTTTAGATCTGCAGTTGATAATGCTATAACAGTAGAGCATGGATTATATGTTGGTGATAGAGTCATGTTTGATAGAGACTCACTAACATTTACATGTCTTGAAGATAGTAATGCTACTGAGCACACATATCCAAGAATTACAGATCCTTATTATAATAAGTGGTTACCTATTTCTAATGTAACTCATACAACATTCGATGTTCAAGTATTGAGTTCTACCCCTTCTACTAACCAAACTGCTCATACATTTGTTCGTGCTAAAGTTAATGGTTTAACAAGATCTGGTGAAACACTAAAACTTGCTAAAGATGCATTATCATTTACATGCTCACAAGATAATGATGCTACTGTTCATTCTTATCCTAGAGTTGATGATTCTGTTTATAATACTGCTATTCCAATTTGGAGTAATGGTAGCACTAAGATGACTGCTCAAAGTGCAACTTATAATACTGCAGAAGGATTATTAATTATTACTATACTGAATCATGGTTTAACAGTTGGAACTGAAATTAGATTAGAAAATAATTCTCTTGTCTTTACATGTGCTAAAGATGGCAATAAAACAGAGCATTCATATCCAAGACCTAAAGATCCATATGCTGCTAGATGGTTAAGAATTAAAGCGGTTACTGATCATACATTCACAGTGTTTATTGGTGAAGCAAGTTCTACAGGTCAATTTGCTCATACATTTGTAAGAGCAGTTAAAGATGGTATTATCAAACGTGATAACACTGTTACTGTTAACGTTGGTGCTACTCCAACTAAGGCGTATACTCCATCTGCTGCAACTTATAATGCTAGTACTGGTGCTTTAGAATTAAATATTGGATCACATAGTTATCCTGCTCCAACACAACATACACCAACTGATGTTGCTTACAATCCTGTTAGTGGTGTAATGACTCTGACTATTGCAGGTCATAACTTCTCTAATGGTGAAAAAATTAAGATTGCTGATAATGGTATTAAATTAAGTTGTCCTTATGGTGGTGCAACTGGAACTGCTGCACAGAAAGATTATCCACGTTCTACTGACCCAGTTAGCAATAAATGGATTCCAATATTCAACGTAACTACAGATACTTTTGATGTTCAAGTTTTAGATTCAACTCCTTCAACTAACGTTGATACTCATACATTTGTAAGTGCAGTTACTAACTGTGTTAGCAAGGCAAATTACACTGTTAAACTTGCTCCTGATTCATTACTAATGACATGTGATATGGATAGTGGTGCTACTAAACATGTATATCCAAGATCTAATGTTGCTACTCATACTCCATCTACAGGTACAAGTTACAACCCAGTAACAGGTGCTCTTACAGTTTCAATTCCTACTGAATCATTTACTGCTAGTGCTGCAAATTATAATGTTACAACAGGTGCTTGTGTATTAACAATATCTCAGAATGCAGGATCATATAATGTTACTGGTGCAACTTATTCACCTTCTGTTGGAACTTTAGTTCTTACACTTGGATCACATAATTTAACAACTAATGACAGAATTAAAATTACTCCAGAATCACTTAGATTTACTTGTGATTATAATAATGATAATAATACAACTGTTCATCCTTATCCTCGTGCTGCAGGTGCATACAACTCAACAAATTCAAAAGCAGATTACGCTTATGATACATGGTTAGACATTAGTGCAGTTACAGGAACAACAATTACTGTAAACGTTAACGGTGGTCAAGGTGCTATTACTGATATTAGTAACCATACATTTGTTGGTGCACTTGATGGTGCAGTTCAAGTTGGTCATGGTATCGTACCTGGCAATAAGGTTAAACTTGCTCCTAACTCACTAACATTTACTTGCACATTAGATGGTAACTCTGCACAGAAATCTTATCCTAGAGCAACAGGTGCTAATACAACAAGTGGTGCTGACTATGCTTATGATAAGTGGCTCAGAGTTATGGATGTTGGAGATAATACAATAACTGTTAACTTGAATGGTGGTCAAGGTGCCATCTCAGATACATCAGCACATACATTTGTTTCTGCTACTGCTAATGGTATTACCCTTGGACACGGTATGGTTGCTGGTACACCTATTAAGATCAAAGATGGTGGCGTAATATTCAGATGTGCTCATGATAATAATGCTACTTTACATCCTTATCCTAGATCAACTGACCCTGCAAGTGATAAGTGGTTGTTTATTAAGAATGTAAGTGATACTCAATTTGAAGTTGATATTTTACAAGGAACAACTCCTACAAATACTACAACACATACCTATGCAGGTTCTATTGATAATTGTATTGTTCAAGGAGATCCACTTGTTGCTCAAGCAATTCCGATTGATGCAGTTACAGGTAATACTATTACTATCAATGCTTTAGATGGATATACACCTTCATTTACACCAAACCATACTTTAGATTCTGTAGCAACATCTCAGTTTACACCAACTAATGCAGTTTACAATGGAACTACAGGTCTAATGACCATAACAGTTCAAACTGCTAACTTCCAACCTTCTACTGTTGCTTATAATGCGATAACTGGTGAGATGCAAATGACTATTGGAACTCATAGTTTGGCAGTTGGAGAAGAAATATTAATTGCTCCTAATTCACTAACATTTACTTGTGATTTTAATGGAGATGGAAATACTACAAATAAAACATATCCTAGAGCAACAGGTGCTGCAACTCCTAGCGGTGCAGACTTTGCTTACAATAATCAATTAGTAATTACAGACACCACAGCAACAACTATTACTGTAAACGTAAATGGTGGTGGAGGAGCAATTACTGATACAACCAACCATGTATTTGTATCGGCATTAGCAGATGCAGTCAGTGTTTCACATGGAATCAAGAACGGTGAAAAAATTAAGATTGCTGATAATGGTATTACATTTACTTGTACTCATGATAGTAATGCTACAAACCATCCATATCCAAGAGTAACTGATCCTGCTAGTGGTAGATGGTTAGATGTTCATAACGTCACTAATACTACTTTCGATGTTCAAGTATTAGATGAAATTCCTTCTACAAATACTACAACTCATACATTTGTTTCTGCTACAACTAATGCGATTACAAGAGCAATAATTTCAACTGGTGGTAACTATAAGCATAAGTTTATATCTGGTCTTACAAACGGTGTTAGAACTGGTGGTGACTATACTCATACATTTGTTTCTGCTACTTCTAACGGTATACATGTTGCAGGTGATTCAGTTTACATTGATACTAATTCACTAAGATTTACTTGTTCTCAAGATGATCATTTAACACAACATGATTATCCACGTCCTACTGATCCTGCAGCTAAGCATGTAATGGAAGTTAAGGCTAAAGATGATAATAGATTTGTAATTAACGTTGGTAAATCTCCACAAGACAAACGTTATGATCACTTATTTGTTAGTGGCGATGCTAATTCTATCACTAAGTCTAAGTATGTAATTACAAATTGTTCTGACGTTTACACAACTACAAACAACTTAATTGATATTCTTAGAGATACAATAACTCAAGCTGCTTTACCATCTCCTGTAGATCATCTTGCAACTATTACTGATCTTCTTCCAGTAGATGAATTTGTTGGTGGAACAATTCATTCATATCTTGAAGTACCATTCAAAATTACATATGAAGATGATGCATCAGAAATGGTATACACAGATAGAATTGATGTATTCAGTCGTTACAGATTCCGTGATGCTGCTAATTTAATTCGTCAAAATACAGGTGCTATTGTAGATAAAGCATCTTATGATATGTTAATTCGCTACCCTGCTCTTTATCAGGATATGCCTAGAAACCAAGGTGGTACATCTACAGATGGAATCGAGCGTTGTAAGACTGACCTTACACAGGTTTGTGGTGGAGTTGCTAATGATATAGAAAATGGTGGTAATAAGAATGTTGTTACTGCTGCAGGATTCTACCTTGGTCAAAATAATGAAATTCAACATATTAGATTACAGTTACCACAATCAATATATGTTCATAACCGTTTAGTATACTACTTAAAGCAAGCAATAGATGGAAGTTTAACAACTGATAATACAGAAAATCTTATTGTTGGAGATTGGGGTATTACAAATGATGATAGTGTAACAACTTATGATGTATATGATGCATCTTATGACGCAGCAAGTGGTGATTTAGTGATGACTCTTGCATCAAATACTGGAACATTTAGTGTTAGTGGTGCAGTCTATAATCCAACATCAGGTGATTTAGTTCTTACAATCGGAACTCATACTTTAACAACTAATGATAAGGTTGGAATTGCTGAGGAATCATTAGTATTCACTTGTGATTACAATGGTAATGGTAATCAAACTCAGAAGAGATATCCTAGATCATTTGGTGCTGGTACAACAAATGGTGCTGATTATGCATACAATCAATTCCTTGATATTACAGCAGTAAATCAATCTGGTGGAACAATCACTGTTAACGTTAATGGTGGTCAAGGTGCTATTACAGATACCACAACTCATAACTTTGTTGTTACTCCATCTGCTACAAATGCAGTTACTGTTGGACACGGATTTACTGCAGGAGATAGTTTACAGATTGCTAATGAGGGATTAACATTTACATGTTCAATGGACGGTAATGTTGCTAATAAAACATATCCTCGTGCAACTGATCCTGCATATGGTAAGTCACTTACAATTACAAATGCTACTGCTACAACAGTAACTGTTAATGTAGGAGCTTCTCCAGAAGTTAAGTATACTCCAACATTCGCAACATATACTGCTACAACTGGTGTATTAGTTCTTACTATTAGTAACCATAATTTAGAAGTTGGTCAACCAATTAAGATTAATCAAGGTGCATTGAAGTTTACTTGTGCAATGGATGGAAATGAATCTATCAAATCTTATCCAAGAACTAGTGATCCATTCTACAACCAACCTATTGATATTACTGCAACTACAGCAGATACTATTCAGTTAAACGTTGGGCAGAGTCCATTAGTTTTACACAACGTTTCTAATGCTACTTACGATCCTACTACAGGTGTAATGGTATTGACAATAGGAGCTCATACTTTGACTGCAGGTACTAGCATTAAACTTGCTACTGAATCATTAGTCTTTACTTGCACATTAGATGGTAATACAATTCAGAAATCATATCCTCGTGCTACTACTGCTAATACAGGAAGTGGTGCTGATTATGCATACGATACTGCAATCAATATTGATTCTGCAGATACAGCAGCAGGAACTATTACTATCAACGTAAATGGTGGACAAGGTGCTATATCTGATACATCAGCACATACATTTGTTTCTGCTAATGCAGGTGCTGTAAGATCAGGTGGTGATTATGTTCATACATTCCATTCTGCAGAGACTGAATGTGTAATCTCAGGTGGTGAATATACTCACGTATGGGCAGGTGGTACTGCTACCGATGTAGTTAGTGTTATCGGTGATTGTGCAGATGTTAAGAGTAATATCGAATCATTAATTAATACAGTTAATGATATTATTGCACCTACAGGTCTAGATTATGATACTGCAGGTAATAGACTTTACTTTAACAGAGAACTTATTGCTTCAGATGTAACTTCTAGAATGTTAACTGAGTTTACATATCAAGCAGGTCCTACAACATACTTTGCATTCCAATTTGGTGGAACTAATATAACAGCAGCAGAATTCCAAGCAGATGTTGAGGTAGTTATTCAGAATCTAATATCTGATTTACAAACAGGTGGTAACAACAGTTCTGTAAGAGCACTTGAAGAAACATACCTTAATT
>CETL01020482.1_pt1 | contig 34128 bp, 32 predicted proteins | sample 356371 | NCBI WGS metagenome assembly CETL01 (sample SAMEA2622518, study PRJEB7988) | marine metagenome | biome: marine biome (ENVO:00000447); feature: surface water layer (ENVO:00002042); material: "saline water (ENVO:00002010), including plankton (ENVO:xxxxxxxx)" | depth 5 m | reverse complement strand
TTTCAACTTCCTGATCTAGTATAGATCTGCCATGACTTATAGCAACCGCCAGTGCATCTGATGCATCCATTTCAATCGAACGTCTTATTCTTAAGATTTTTTTTACCGCCTTTCTCACAATTTCCTTGTCTGAGGCTCCATCCTCTGTCACCAACATTTTTACACGCCTGGGTGAGTATTCAAAAATTTCTAAATCAGCTCTACTGCAAGCACATACTGCGGCACCTCGTGATTGACCAAGTTTTATTGCTGTTGCAGCATTGACACTAAAAAACACAGATTCAATAGCAACATGGTCTGGTTTGAATTCTGTAATAACTCTCTCCGTTTCATAGTTAATTTTTGATAATTTATGGCTATATTTATTTTTCAAACCAGTTTTTAAAATTGAATGGTGTATGTATTTGAACTTTGAACCCGACAATTCTATCAAACCAAATCCTGTAATGTTTGTACCTGGGTCTATTCCTAAGATCTTTATCATTTTAGCTAATGGATATATTCATATAAACATTTTGAACATCGTCTAATTCCTCAAGTTTATTGAGAATATTTGTTGCCTTTTCATGCTCAGCTTGATCAATATCAATTAAATTGATAGCTTCCATGATAATTTCTTCATCATGAGTCGTCATTTCTCTATCTTCAAAGTATTTTTTTACCTCAAACAATTGTTTAGGATCAGTGAAAACTATGCAGTTATCAGAATCACTCTCATAGTCTATTAAATTTATATTATCAATATGCTCGAAAAGAGTATCTTCTGATAGATTTGAAATTCTAAGAATCCCCATTCTTCTAAACATATGTGCAACAGAACCTTTTGTCCCTAAGCTTCCTCCATTTTTTGAAAGTATATTTCTTACCTCTGAGACTGTCCTATTTTTGTTATCTGTTAGACAATTTACTATTAGTGCAATACCCTTAGGTCCATAACCTTCATAAACAATTTCTTCAAAATTTTGATTATCTTGACCTGATGCCTTTTTGATTGCCCTTTCTAATGTATCTTTAGGTACATTTGCTGAGTTTGCTTTTGATATTGCTAGTCTTAACCTCGAATTAGAGGATGCATCTGCGCCACCAAGTCTAGCAGCGACACTCACTTCTCTGATAATTTTTGTAAATATTTTTCCTCTTTTATTATCTTGAGCTTTTTTTCGATGCTGAATGTTGGCCCATTTGCTGTGACCGGCCATTATGATGCCTTTGTAATTAACATTTTTTCTCTAAAACTCACCATACGAGATATTGATTTTTGAGCATCATTGATAATATGTTTTGGGATGTGTATCTGGTTTTTATTATCTACAAAAACAGACAAAATTTTATCTAATGAGTTAAGCTTCATCCAAGGGCACCGACCACAACTTTTGCATGACGCTCCCTCTCCTGCTGTTGGCGCCTCTATGAATATTTTATTTGGAGACAGTTTCTTCATCTGATAAAAAATCCCTTTTTCTGTTGCAACGATTATATATTTTTTTTTGCTATCTTGAGAAGCTTGGATTAGTCTTGATGTAGAACCGACTACATCAGCTAAGCTTATAATGCTTCTTGGTGATTCAGGGTGAACAAGTACATCGCAATCTGGATAGTCATGAATCATTTTTTTTAATTCCGAAGATTTATATTCCTCGTGAACTATACATGACCCGTTCCATAGTATCATATCTGCGCCTGATCTATCTATTATGTATTGACCTAAATATTTATCAGGCGCCCATATTAACTTTTTCCCAAGTGATGTGAGGTATTCTACTAGCGAGACTGCAATACTTGATGTTACTACCCAGTCTGCGATTGATTTAACTTTAGCGCTGGTGTTTGCATACACCACCACCTCTCTATCTGGATGCATTGAACAAAAATCTTTAAATTCATCAAAGTTACAACCCTCATCCAATGAACAAGTTGCGGCTTGATCTAGGACATAAATATTTTTCTCTGGACTCAGAATTTTTGCTGTTTCTCCCATGAATTTTACCCCTGCAACAATAAGTGTTGACTCAATTTGTTTTTGACCAAACCTAGCCATCTCAAGACTATCACTAACTAAACCACCTGTGTCTTCAGCGATTTTTTGAACAGATTCATCAACGTAATAATGGGCAATTAATTTTGCATTATGCGTCTTGAGGAGAGTCTTGATTTCTTGTAAGTATTGTTCGTAGCTTTTCATTCTTCTATACTATCTATTTTAAGTGAAAGTTCCTCTAATTGTAAATCGCTTATTGATGAGGGGGCATTTGTCAATAAACATGAGGAAGATTGAGTTTTAGGAAAAGCGATAACTTCTCTTATGCTGTTTGCCTCAAGTAGTAGCATAGCGAGTCTATCAATACCAAAGGCTATCCCACCATGTGGTGGACATCCATAAGATAACGCTTCGATAAAGAAGCCAAATTTGGACTCAATTTCATCCCCTGTAAGGTTGAGTAGTTCAAAAACTTTCTTTTGAATTAGTGGGTTATGAATTCTGATTGACCCACCACCTATTTCATTCCCATTCAACACTAAGTCGTAAGCTCTGGATTTGATATTAAGAACATCATTTGAGTCAAGATCTTCATCACATAAAGGAGATGTGAATGGATGGTGTAATGATGTAAGTTTGTCCGACCCCTCTAATTTTTCAAACAATGGATAATCTGTTACCCACAAAAACTTCCAGGCAGGTTTAATAAGGTTCAAGTCCTCACCTAATTTTTTTATGAGTGTTGACATAGATGCATTAACAACATTTGTTTTATCTGCTGAGAAGAATATGATATCTCCACTCACTGAACCAGTTAATTTAATAATATTGTTAACGACGTCAGGACCAAGAAATTTCTTTATAGGTGATATAATCCCATTGTCATAATCTGAAATTGAATCACATTTTAAATAAGCTAAACCTTTAGCGCCACAACTGATGGCTAGTTTTGTAAGCTCATCTATTTCTTTTCTTGATAACTTATTGCCGCCCGGTACTCTTAAGGCGACAATTCTTGAATCTTTTTGATTGAGATGATCAGAGAATACTTTAAATTCACATTTATCAACTAGTTCTCCAATATCTCTCATGACAAGTGGGTTTCTTAGGTCAGGTTTATCACAACCATATTTATTCAATGCATCAGAATATGAAATATTCTCAAAATTAATAATACTTTCGTTTAAGATGTCTTCGAATATTTTTTGAAATAGTTCTTCAATCAATTCGTATATTATGTTCTCATTAGCAAAAGCTAACTCTACATCAAGTTGAGTGAATTCCGGTTGCCTGTCCGCTCTTAAATCTTCATCTCTAAAACACCTTGCGATTTGGAAATATTTATCTATTCCACCTATCATAAGAGTTTGTTTGAAAATTTGAGGTGATTGCGGTAAAGCAAAAAAATCTCCTGGATGCACTCTGCTTGGCACTAAATAATCTCTAGCTCCTTCAGGTGTAGTTTTTGTTAGAACTGGTGTCTCGATATCAATAAAGTCATGCGAGTAAAAAAAGTTCCTTATAGACTCGACGAGTTTAGATCGTAAACGCATGTTTTTTTGAAGTTGCTCGCCTCTCATATCTATATACCTATACTTAAGTCTTTGATCCTCATTTACAGAGAGGTCATTAATAGAAAATGGTGGTGTTTTCGATTCATTTAATAATCTTATTTTATTTACTACTATTTCAACATTACCAGAGATCAAATTTTTGTTAATGTTTCCTTTTGAACGCTCACGAACAATTCCTGATATCTCAACCACGTACTCACTTCTTAATCTCTCTGCGATAATAAACGAATCTTTATCTTCTGGATTAAAGACTAGTTGGACAATATTATTAGCAATGCGTAAATCTACGAAGATCACCCCTCCATGATCTCGACGTTTACTTACCCAGCCAGCAACAGTTACATTTTTACCGACACTGTCTTGATTGATTTGATGTTCGTATAATGATTCCATATTAATTACTAATGTAAAAGATATTAGTTCTCGCTCTTATCTTTAATATTTTTTTTACTGACTTTGTTTTTGAAGTCTGTTTCATACCATCCGGATCCTTTCAAACGAAATCCTGATGTCGAAATTATTTTAGATACACAGTTTTGTTTTCCACACAACGAGCAGGTATTTAACGGGTTCTCTGTTATGCTCTGAAAGTATTCAAAAGTCCCGTTACATTCATCGCATTTATATTCGTATATAGGCATCTTTTTTAGATTATATTATACAAAAAAAATGAAGTTTTATCTCTATCAAATTTAGTGTATAATCGTCACGTAAATAGGTTATGAAATCAACAGTAAAATTTTCTACAATTTTAGCACTTTTATCAATATCCTGCCTCAGTCTGGCTGAGGATTTTTCAGCCGGAAAAACAAAATCAGAGACATGCTTAGGGTGTCATGCAATACCCGGATACAATAACGTATATCCCACATATAAAGTACCTAAATTAGCAGGTCAGCACGCAGACTACATCATTAGTGCACTGAAAGCTTATCAAAGCAAAGAGAGAAAACATCAGACTATGCATGCAAATGCAATGGGGTTAACGGAAGAAGATATGAAAGATATCGCTGAATACTTTGAGTCATTGAAATGATTAAAATTATTAATGTCCTTGTAATGATTTTTGTTTTTAGTTTTACTCATCCTACAAACGCAGGAAGCTATCAGGCTGGAAAAGAAAAATCACAAGTTTGTGCTGCTTGCCATGGTATTGATGGTATTTCTCAAATAAAAATGTATCCGATATTAGCTGGTCAACATAAGAACTATCTTATTCATGCTTTGAATGAATATAGGTCTGGAATTAGAGACAATGTAGTGATGAAAGGTTTTGCAGCCGGTTTATCTGATCAAGATATAGAGGACTTATCTCATTATTTTTCTATGCAGCAAGGTCTCAAAATTCCACCATTAAAATAATCACTTAGTCTCAATAAGTCTATAAAGTGCAGGTACTAGGTAGAGTGTTATTAACGATGAAATAGCTATTCCACCTAAAACCACTATTGCCATAGAGTATCTACTCTCTGATCCAGCTCCAGTACTCAACACAAGTGGAATAGCCCCCAATAATGTTGAGATAGTCGTCATCAATACTGGTCTTAATCTTATCATGGAGGATTGTATAATTGCTTCCTCAATCTTTAGTCCCTCGCGTCTTAGTTGATTTGCGAACTCAACTACAAGGATCCCATTTTTTGCGATTAAACCAATGAGCATTAAAAATCCAATTTGACTATATACATTAATTGAAGTTCCTGTTAAGAAAAGTGTATATAAACCAGATGTTAATGCGATGGGAACTGTTAATATGATTGTTACGGGATTCCTGAAACTTTCAAATTGTGCTGATAAAACTAAATAAACAACAAGTACTGCAAAAATTATAGTAATTAATAAGCTATCTCCGGATTCAAAATACTCCTTTGAGGATCCACTATAACTTATTTTTGCATTACCAGGGAGAATCTGATTAGTTAGGCTTGTTAACTCTTCAAGTGCATCACCTAAAGGATATCCTGGCAGCAAAGAGGCTGAAAATATTGTTGAAGGCATTCTGTTAATTCTTTGTAAAGTCTCACTTGAAGAGGTCTCATTCAAACTAACAAGATTAGAAATAGGTATTAATGATTCAGTTGTTGGTGATTTGATATATATGTTATCTAGACTATCAGAAGACATTCTAAAATAATCTTCTGCCTGTAAGATAACGTTATAAGTAAGTCCATCTGATGAAAATGTCGTAATTTTATTTGCAGCGAAGAGTGTTTCTATGGTTGTACTTATCTCATCAGCGCTTATTGATAACTCATAGGCTCTATCCCTATCTATCGATAAATTAATTCTTGGATTAGTCAGCTTATAATCGATATTTGGATTCTTAAAATTCATATTCTCTGTATTTGTTAGTAATATGTTGCCCCACTCATTAATTTCGCTATAATTGTTGCCACTGATTATAAGTTGAAGGCCGGGCTTAAAGTTACTTCCACCTAGGCTAGGTGGATTGATAGCGATGACTCTCGCTCCTGGTATAGATATGAGCTTTGGAAATATTTCAGCGACTATTTCTCTCTGATGTCTTCTATCACTCCAAGGTGTAAGAGTAGCGAACAAATAAGCGGTGTTAACTGCACCTGGTTGACCTGAGAATCCAGGTGCCACTACAGCAAATAACTTTTTGATTTCATTATTATTTTTATACGGAATTAAATATTCTTCTACTTGTTTAACTATCTTATCAGTATACTCAAGCGTAGAGCCTTCAGGAGTAGAGACAACAATAATGAAAACACCTCGATCCTCCGTTGGTGCGAGTTCTTTTTGTGTCACTTGGAATAAAACTAGAGAAACGACTATAGCAATAATAGAAAATATGAAAACTTTCTTAGGGTTATTCTGTGACTTAATCAAGGAATCTTTATAGAATTTTCTAAATTTACTTATTGATTCAGGTTCTGCATTTGTGACTTTTGTATTTTTGAATAATCTGGAGCACAACATTGGTGTAAGTGTTAATGCTACTATACTGGAGAAAATGACAGCAAAAGATAGAACAACACCAAATTCAATAAAAAGCCTACCAGTCTTTCCTTCCATAAATGAAAGAGGAAGAAAAACACTCACGAGAACTATAGTAGTTGCAATTACGACAAATGTAATTTGTTTAGTACCTAAGATAGATGCATCGTAGACAGATTCACCATCATCTATTCTCCTTTTGATGTTCTCTAGAACAACTATAGAGTCATCAACTATTAATCCAATTGCTAATACTAGTGCAAGGAAGGTTAACACATTCAATGAAAAGCCTAGAATGTATATTATATAAAATGTGGCAATGACAGATACAGGTATTGTAATGGCAGGTATCAGTGTAGCACTAGGCGAACGAAGAAAATAAAAAATTACAGCTATAACCATTAACATAGAAATAAAGAGAGCTAATCTAACTTGAAAAATAGACTCTTCAACAAACACAGATTGATCATAACCAATATCCATAGTTATATTCTCTGGTAATGATGGTCTTATAAGATCTAATTCCTTCTTTACGGCATCAGCAACCTTCAAGACGTTTGATTTCGTTTGTCGCACAATGCCTAGACCAATTGCATCCTCACCATTAGCTCTTAGGAAACCTCGCTCAGTTTCTGCTCCTATGTCAATTCTGGCAATATCATCTAACGTAATTCTTTTACCGTTAATATTCTTTATCAAGAGATCCTTAAATTGATTTATTGATGACAATTTTGATGTCATTTGAAGGTCTAACTCTCTATTAGTAGAATCCAAACGACCTGCGGGTTTCTCAACATTCTCTCGATTGATTGATGCTAACACATCATTAACAGTTATATTCCTAGCTGACATCTCATCTGGATTTAACCATATACGAACTGCATATTTCCTCTCGCCACCTATTGTTATAGATGCAACTCCAGGTAAAATAGACAGTCGATCTATGACATTTCTATCAAGATAATCGTTTAGCTGAATACTCGTTAGCTGATTGCTTGAAAAGCCAATCCACATAACAGCTCTAGCATCAGTATCTGATTTTGACACTCTCGGCTGATCTACATTTCTGGGTAACTTAGAAAGTGCTCTACTAACTTTCTCTCTCACATCATTGGCTGCGGAATCCATATCTCGTGAGAGATTAAACTCAATTTTAATACTTGAAAACTCATTCTGACTCTCTGATCTTATCTCTTTAATGTCGGAAATTCCTGAAATAGAGTCCTCTAGGATTTGAGTTACGTCTCTCTCCATAATCTCTGCAGATGCGCCTCTGTAAATTGTAGATACAGTTACGACAGGCTTATCGATGTCTGGATACTCACGTATTGATAGCTTATCGTATGATACTAATCCTAAAATAATAAGGAATAAGCTAATTACTATTGCAAGTACTGGTCTATTGACAGTTGTTTCAGAGATATGCATTTTAATCTACGACATTAATCAATGATTGGTCTTTAAGTTTTTCTTGACCCATGTACACTACATTATCTTTTTCATTTAGACCTGATATAACTTGAACTAGAGCATCACTTCTGACACCAATGGTTATGTCTTTAATTACTGCCTTATCACTATTAACAATATAAACATAATGCTTCCCATCTATACTTAGTAGAGCTTCTTCAGGAATTAGAATCGCATTATCAACAGTTTCTAATATTAAATCTACCTTCATCAATAAACCTGGTTTAAGTGAATTATCATTATTTTCAAGAAGTGAATATGCTGCTATTGTTCTAGTGCTTTTGTCTATACGTGTATCAATAAATTCTAACTTACCTTTAAACGTCTTATCTGATAGATTATCAGAAGTTGCCCTAATTTTTATGTTTGTACTAAGATAAGGAAGTAATCTCTCTGGTAAATTTAATTCTAGTTTCATTTTACTATTATTATCAAGTGATGAGAGAAATGTACCATTTACAACAGCATCTCCAACATTTTTCTTACTAAGTCCAATTAACCCACTGAATGGGGCGTATATTTCAGCCATACCTACATTATCGGATGATAATATACTATAAAGTTTCTGACCTTTAGAGATCTCAGTTCCTTCAACAAAATGAATTTCATGTATTATCCCATTTACTTTTGATGTTATATCTATTGACTGAAGAGATTTTATGGTTGATATAGCTTTAAACTTACTCTCAGCAGTATCTATTATTACAGGTTTTGCTTTAACAGCAGTAACTTGTGTTCTGTTTAGAAATTTCATATACGATTGATACTTTATTCCTAAGTTTATTGCTCCAAAAATCAAACCAATAACTAAAGCGATTACGAGTAAATTTAATGGAGTCAAATTTTGTAGATAGTCTTTAATCTTCGTTATCATTAGAATTAATACATATCATTGATAAGATCCGTCCAGTCTGATTTTCTCTTCTGTAGGAATAATATTGATCCGAGTTTGAGAATGTGCAAATATTCTCAAGAAAGACCTTCTCAACACCTTCTTGTTTCAGAATGATTTTAGCAACGTATTTCAGATCTAAATGCCATGCACCTACATCTTTTGTGCGAGAGAAAAATTCTGTTGATATTTTAGATAATTTATTAAATACATCTTCACGAATTATGTAATTTTCTGGATCTATAGAAGGTCCAATCCACACTACTAGGTCTTTTGGGTCTCTGGAGAATCTCTTTATAAATTTCTGTATTATGCCACTAGCTAGCCCTCTCCATCCAGCATGAATCACGCCAATTTTATTTCCATCGTTACTTGAAATCAATATCGGTAGACAATCAGCAGATAGAACAGCCAGTGGCAATCCCTTGGTGGTTGTATAGCAAGAATCACACACTAGATTATCAGATGGACTTTTAGCTGCTCGGACAGTTGCGCTGTGAATCTGTTTCATAAACACTGGTTTTGAGTTTAATTTTAATTGTTTTATGATAGAGTCCCGGTTTTTTTTAACATCTTTTGGATTATCACCAACATCTAAGCTCATATTAGAAGATGCAAAGGCGCCAGTGCTCCAACCGCCAATTTTAGTAGAGTGATAAGCTGTAATATTGCTAGGTGCACCCCAAGCAATTTTTCGTATTTGTACATCCATATTATTTCTCAAGCGCTAATGACCTTATAACATTAAATGCATCCCCAGGTAAACACTCAATTTCAATATCTTTACCATCAAAAGGATGTTTAAACTTGAGATAGTACGCATGTAGTGCAATTCCATCGAAATTTTCCATATATTGTTGGAGTTTTCCATATTTTTTCAACTTACTGTGCTTATAACCATATAATTTATCACCAAGTACTGGATGTCCTAAATCTGATAAATGAACTCTGATTTGATGTGTTCTACCTGTTATTATCTCTATATCTAAGATTGATACATGTTCTTTATATATAGACGAATGTATTATAGTTTTTGCATTTTTGCCATTTTCATCAACAATCATTTTTTTTCTGTTAACTCGATGTCGCCGTATCGGCTTATCAATGATTAGAGTGCTTTTCAGTGAACCAGATACTACAGCAATATATTTTTTAGAGATACGTCTCTCTTGCATAAGTTTGGAGAGAATAAATTGACTTTTAAGATTTTTACATACAATTAAAGCACCTGAAGTCTGCTTATCTAGCCTGTGAATAATTCCTGCTCGTGGTAACTTCCTGAGTCGTGGATCGTAATAAAGTAATGCATTCTGTAAAGTACCACTATAATTACCAACGGCTGTATGTGTAACCATTCCTGAATACTTATTGACAACTAAAAGTGTGTCATCTTCGTATATAATATCGAGTTTAATATCCTCTGGTGAAACATCGATTTCTTCGTCTTCATTCATCTCAATCTCTACTTTGGATACCTCTTTTATCTTATCTTTTGATAAACATTCCTGACCGTTAACCAATAATTTTTTATCTTTTATCCACTTTTGAATCCTTGAGCGTGAGTATTCTGGGAGCTCCTTAGACAGAATTTGATCAAGTCTAAGCTGATGGTCTGGAGAGATGTCAAATTCGAAAATATTCTTAGATTTCATACCACATATCCTCTAACTAATCTATAATATCAAAATGACTAGAAAATATCTCCTTACTTGCCTTATAATCACTTGTCTTCTGTCAGGATGTAGTTTTTTAGATAAGATGCTGGAGGAGGAAGATACAACAGTTGGTCTAACAGCTGCTGAATTATATGGTGAAGGCAAGGAATTTCTTAATTTAGAAGACTTCAACAACGCCATAAGATATTTTGAAGTACTAGAATCGAGGTTTCCTTTTGGAAAATATTCTACCCAAGCAATGCTAGATCTCTCTTATGCCTATTATGCATCTGAACAACGTGATAAAGCTATAATAGAAATAAACAGATTTATCAGGTTATATCCTAATCATCCAGAGGTGTCTTATGCATACTATCTCCGCGCACTTGCAAATTTTGATAAAGATGCAAATGTCTTAACTCGTTTTTTTGGTTACGATCCATCAAGATATGACGTGACAACACTAAAAGAATCATTTAATGATTTTTCAATAGTAGTCAACAGGTACCCTGAAACCAAATACGCTGATGATTCATTAAATCGACTCATATACATCAGAAATCAGATTGCACGAAACGAACTATATATTGCAGAATATTACAGTAAACGATCGGCACATGTTGCGGCTATTGAACGTATCAAATATATGTTGGAAAACTACGGAGGGACACCAAGTACTGAAAAAGGTCTCCTGATATTGGTTGAGAGTTATAATAACTTGAATATGAGACAATTAGCTTTTGATAGTGCGAGAGTGCTCAAAAAGAATTATCCAGAGTACAATATTGATGAAAGAGACAGAAAAATAGTAGTATCAAAAATTACGGAAAATGAAGGGAAAGTTGATGTAGGTACCAATAACCAGGAGAGAAACTGGTATGATATTTTCAATTTATTTGATTAAAAATTAACTAGATTTTATTTTCTCATCAACAATACATACTGGTATTGGATTCATTTTGTGTAAATTTCCCTGTCTAATTTCAACATATCTCTGATGATGTTTACTATTTGGATTCAACATTGCCTCCTCAATTTCCTCATATGACAAACCTAACTGATCCTCATCATTTCTTCCATCTTCCCATAGTCCATCTGTTGGCGGTGCTTTGATAATGTCTTGGTGAATATTAAGGTAAGTCGCAAGTGACCTTACTTCCGATTTTGTCAAGTCAGCAATTGGCGATACATCAACGCCCCCATCACCATATTTAGTGTAAAAACCAACACCAAAATCTTCTACTTTGTTACCAGTACCAACAACTATACCACTAGTAGAGGCAGCAATCTGGTATAATGCTATCATTCTCATCCTTGCTTTAGTATTAGCAAGACCAAGATCACTGGAGAAGCCAAAATTTATGAGACCATCTTTGAAATTATCGTACATATCTGACAAGTCAATTTCGTAATGACTTACATTTGGGTGTTCTTGAACTAATTGCTTACAATGAAGTAAGCTAAGTGAAATATCGAGTGATTTGATTGGTAACGTTATTACAATTGTTTTCTTACCTGTGAGTGCGCAAATTTTACTCACTAATGCAGAGTCGATACCACCTGAGACACCAACAACGAATGCAGATATCTCTTTTTCTGAGTTATCCATATATGTCTCCAACCAATTTTTAATATGTGAAACTACTGCTCTATTGTTCATATTTTAAAAAGTATCTATACTAGTCCAAAAAATAAAATCATAATAATAGAATACAATAAAATAATCAAAAAATACAAAAAAAGATAATGATACGTATAATTGCAGTACTTTTTGTAATATTATTAATACTGGTGCTACTTAGCAAATTAGGATCAAAAAGAGGATCTAGTAAAAAAACGAGGAAACTTCTTAAGTATTGCGAGTATTGCAAATCATATGTAACAGATGATCAAAAATGCGTAAATGAAGATTTTGATCACAAAGATTTAGATTGACCAAATTATGAAAAGACCGCCACTTCTTTTAACACTTACTATTATAATGATCATTGGCATACTACTCTCTATTTCATTAAAATGAGGAAGATTTTTATCATAACAGGTCCAATAGGTTCCGGTAAATCATCAGCTTGTAGATTCATGAGAAAATATGATTTTCAATATATAAATTCAGATCAGTTAGCGAAACATATAATAAAGAATGATAAAGATATTAAAAAGAAGATTTCAAAACTGTTAAAATTAAACTATGAATTATCTGAAAGAATACCATGGAAAAGAATAAGAAACTTCATTTCTGCGAACACCAATAATAAAAAGAATTACGATGCTATAGTACATGGTATTTTTTATAAAAAATTAAATCGACTGATATCAAAAAGTAAAAATAACTTTGTTATTGAAATACCGTTGCTAGAGACGATCAAGAAAATAAAGTACAAAAATAAAATTATTTGTATATTAGCTAATGACAAAAACAGAAAAAAACGATTTATGAAAGATAAGGGCAAAAATGAGTTACAATTTAATTGTTTAAATAAACTTCAGAAAAGTAAAAAATTTTATATAATGAATTCCGATCATGTGATTTATAATGATAAAAGTATAAATACAATGACAGATAAATTAATACCAATCATCAAGAGTAATCAATGACGATATTATCAGACAATCAAGTAACAATATATGAGGAACCTGTTGTAGAACGAGTTCGGAAATTTATTAGAATGGAATCTTTATTTCATAAATTGTTTTTCTTTAAAGATAGAGATAATCCTATGGAAAGTTACGTGGCGTTACAATCACTCTGTGAAATTTATGAAATCCTTAGTAGATCTGATATTAAATCTGAACTAATAAGGGAAATTGAAAACCAGAATAAAATGTTCAAAAAAATACAAGATATACCACAAGCTGACTCTGATAAACTAAACTCTGTCCTTGAGAAACAAAAACTGCTCCTTGATCTACTCCATGGAACCCAGAGTAACTATATCGACTATTTATCAAGTGATGTTCTGTTTAAAACAATACAAAAAAACTATAATTCGCAAATGCAACCTGCTTCAGTTGATTTTTGGTTATCTAGAGATATAGCATGGAGAGCAAACATAATTGACCTGTGGATTGAGCCATTATTATTTATAAAAAAATCAATTGATTTTATCCTTGAATTAATTCGTAAATCTGGACAGTTTAACGATAAATTAGCTGAGAAAGGATTTTATATTGATAAACTTGATCCAAAAAAAAATATACTTTTAGTGAGAATAACACTTGCTACAGACCTTTACTACTTCCCTCAAATAAGTGTAGGCAAACAAAGATTAAATATTATGTTTATGACAAAAGATGAATTAAACAATTTCACAAAATATCAAGAGAATGTCTCATTTCTTTTGACATTGTGCTCTTTATAAGTGTCATTCCCAAAATTTGCTTATACCAGCTATGCCACTCCCACCATTAAGTAAAGAGAGTCTCAATGACTCTTGGTTTCTTATGATCCCACCTAATGCTAAGATTGGCAGCCCAGCTGTTAAGCTCAGGTTTTTAAATCCGTTCCAACCGATCTGTTTATTTTGACCTTTTGAGACCAAAATTGGTGATACTAATGCAAAATCAAAATTAAGATAACGCGCTTTGTTGATATCTTCTTTGGAGTGGCATGAACATGATAAGTATTGTAGTTCATTGTGCCTTCTCCAAATATTATGCTCGTTAAGATTATCAAGTTTAACTGAGTTGAAATGAATTCCACCTACATAGTCTTTATATCTATTAGACAATTTCTCATATATACTCACCGAATCTATAATTAATAATCGATGATTATGTATATGTGGAAGGTATGACTTAGCATAATTACTATCACTAGAATTAATAATTTCTCCTATATATTTGTTTATCAAATCTAAATAATCATCATTATTTAAATTATTTTGTCTAATTCTGAAAGAATATACTTGATGTTTAATATTCTTCCAAATATCAAAATGATTAAAATCATCTGCGATAAATAATTCATTTGGTATCTCAAATAATCTGAGTATTCTATATGTAGATGGTAAATATTTAAATTCTTTATCATAAAAAGGGTTAGAGAAGATAATATGTTTGTTCTCATTAGATTTCAATTGATAGTCTTCTGGTAATGAGACAAGAAATATATTCAATTTTACCTCAATGTTTTGGTACGAGTGAATAATTGTTTTAAAAAAAGATATATGAACCTTGGTATTGCTTACTCTTTGTCCTGATTCAATGTGCACACAATCGGAGGGATTAATACCAATCTCCTCATGTAACTCTCTTTGAAGGCAGTCTCTTGAACTCTCATTTTTTGCTTTCTGACCCCCCGGGAGCTCAAATGAATCAATAAACGGAGGTTTAGTTCTTTTAACGAAACACAAAGGTTGTTTTCCAGGTCCCATCCAAACATGCGGCGACCTTCTATAGATAAACCCAAGCGAGCACTCCATACTATTTAGGTGGTATATTTTGAGTTAATTTGGACGTATTTTCTACTTAAGTCAGAAGTAAACATACTAGCATCAAACTTACCTGAATTAAGGCAAATTTCTACATCTATATTAGAATTTTTCATACTAGAATTTAATTTACAAGAATTTGACAGCTCTGTTGGAACTCCTCTCATAAAGACTGTGATGCCATTAATTTTAAGAACAACATCCTTAGGCGTATATCTAACTTTACTAAGACTTCCTAATCTAGCTACTATCCTGCCCCAATTAGGATCTTCACCAAACAGCGCTGTTTTAAATAGATTAGAGTTTGCTATTGAATAACATGCCCTCTTAGCCTGAGGAAGACTAAGAGCTTTAGTTATTGAGACTTTACAAACTTTCGTTGCACCCTCACCATCGCTTACTATCATATGTGCTAACTGCTTAAATACATTTAGAATATTTTGTTCAACAATGTGATAGTTTTTTTTATTCGTTAAATCAATAGAATTTGATCCAGTAGCTACTAGTGCTACACTATCATTTGTGGACATATCCCCATCAACGGAGATCTTATTGAAAGATTCATCTGCGCAGCTCTTGAGAAGTCTCTTTATAGTCGTTTTGTTTACGTTAATATCAACAAATATAAAAGCTAGCATTGTCGCCATGTCTGGCTCTATCATACCCGCGCCTTTACATAATCCTCTTATTTCTATTTCTTTGCCAGATATTTTGAATCTCTTCACGACCCATTTCTCATATCTATCTGTTGTAACAATTGCCTTGGACGCTGCTCTGATGGAGGATTTGAATTGAAAACTACATTTATCAATAGAGCTTAACATCTTTTTTACTGGTAATTGTTGACCTATAATTCCCGTTGAAAAAATCAGAATGTTATCAGGTGCACATCTAAGCTTTTCGGATAGTGCTTTGACATAGCTTCTAGCACTCTTCATACCTAGTTTACCTGTGCAAGCGTTAGCATTTCCAGAATTAATAAACAAATATTTTATTTCAGATTTCAGTAAATGTTGTTTATTAACGATTATCGGAATTGCAGGAAATTTGTTTCTTGTTGATATTATTCCTATACTAGAATCATGTGGTAATTTTATACAAACACCATCAGATTTTTTTTCTTTAATACCAAGATGCAAAACCTGTATTAATTCTTTAATCATGATAATTTCCCACAACACCTTTTGTATTTCTTACCTGACCCACATGGACACGGGGCATTTCTTGGTATGTCTTTATCATTATTAACCGATTTTGTGTTTTGAGGCAAATCATTTTTTTGAATCGATTTGTCAATAGAAGTATTATCTTTTACTTTTATTCTTGCTAGTATTTTTATAATTTCATAGCTATTCGTGTATAACATTTCCTCAAACATCTCAAAAGATTCTCTTTTATATTCATTTTTTGGATTTTTTTGTGCATATCCCCTAAGACCGATACTTTGTCTTAGATAATCCATGGCATTTAAATGATTTCTCCAGTCTTCGTCAATCACTGTTAAAAATATGTTTCTGATCAATTCTGTTTTATCAGAACTATTAATTGAAGCTATATTAGAGTTTATCTTTGAATGTATATATTTACTAATATCCTTTATCATATCTTCAGAGACACCATTACTAGTAGAGAAAGATGTTTCATTTACATCAAGGATAAATTCTGCATTTAGAAAATCAATTATCTGCGAAAAATCTGAACTATTACTAACCTCATCAGTCGACATGTATGATTTAACTATATTTAATGAAATATCATCTATCATTGATTCAATTATTTTATCAAAACTATTTAAATTTAGAATCTGATTTCTCTGGTTATAGATAATTTTCCTCTGCTCATTTGAAATATCATCATACTCCAGAAGTGTTTTTCGTATATCAAAGTTATGCGCCTCTACGCGTTTTTGAGCGTTCTCGATTGACTTAGATACCCATTTGTGTTCGATTGCTTCTCCTTTTTGCATACCTAATTTCTTCATTATTTCACTCACTCTCTCAGATGCAAAAATTCTCATTAGATTATCCTCTAAAGAGAGGAAAAATTTAGTCTCACCCGGGTCTCCTTGTCTTCCAGCTCTGCCACGGAGTTGATTATCAACCCTCCTTGATTCGTGTCTCTCCGTACCAATAATATATAATCCACCAAGGTTTCTCACTTTATCTTTTTCGTTAATATTTTCGTCGCTTATTTTAGGACTTTGCATTTTACCACCAAGCACTATATCTGTGCCTCTACCTGCCATATTTGTTGCAATGGTGACAGAGCCTAACTTTCCTGCTTGTGCAATTATTTCTGCTTCTTTTTGATGATGTTTTGCATTTAGTACTGAGTGCCTTACGCCTTGTTTTTTAAGTAATTTTGAAAGGTATTCTGATGCCTCAATGGAGGTTGTTCCTACTAAGACAGGTTGTTTCTGTTTATGTATGTCAGTAATGTTTTCCAATATTGCATGATACTTTTCTTCGCTAGTTAAATAAATGAGATCGACATGATCATTCCTTATCATTTTCATATGTGTTGGTATTACGACAACTTCCAAATTATAGATCTGCTGAAATTCTAAGGCTTCTGTATCCGCTGTTCCAGTCATGCCAGAGAGCTTATTAAATAATCTAAAATAATTTTGAAATGTTATCGATGCATATGTTTGATTTTCATTTTGAATAGATACATTTTCTTTTGCTTCAATTGATTGATGAAGACCTTCTGCCCAACGTCTACCCGGCATTTTTCTTCCCGAAAACTCATCTATGATTACTACAGCATCATTTTCAACGACATAGTCAATATCTATTTGATAAATAAGGTTAGCTCTAAGACAAGAATTAAATATTTGTAAAAGCTGAATGTTTTTAGGATTATAAAGATTATCATTATTATTGATATATTTTTGTTTTAGTAAAAGAGATTCTATTTCGGCATGACCATTTTCAGTCAATGATACATTTTTTTGTTTCTCATCAATAATATAAAAATCATCATTCAAATTATTCTTAATTAACAATTGTGCAAGCTTATTTATTTTTTGATAAAGATTTGTTGACTCATTTGCTGATCCTGAAATAATCAGTGGAGTTCTTGCTTCATCTATTAAAACTGAATCGACCTCGTCTACAATAGCATAAGAGAGTTTTCCCTGTACTTTATCAGAAATATCATAAACCATATTATCTCTCAGATAATCAAATCCAAATTCATTGTTTGTACCATAAATAATATCTTTGGTGTATTGCTCCTTTTTTTCAGATAAGTCCATATCACTCGTAATTACACCGACGGATAAACCAAGATATGTATATATTTTCCCCATCCATTCAGAATCTCTTCTAGCTAAATAATCATTTACTGTAATGATAAAAACAGATTCACCTGAGAGCGAGTTTAGGTAAGCAGGAAGTGTTGATACTAGTGTTTTACCTTCACCTGTTTTCATCTCAGCAATTTTACCAAAATGTAATACTATTCCACCTAATAGTTGTTCATCATAATGTCTCATGCCGAGAGTTCTGACTGAGGCTTCTCTCACCAGTGCAAAAGCTTCAGCAAGTAAATAATCTAAATTACCTGATTTATCGTATTCTGTTTTAAGCTGTGTTGTCCTAGATTTCAGTCCATCTTGAGATAAAGCCTGATATTCCCTTTCAAGTGAGTTTATCTCTGTAATAAATGACTTATATTCACCCAATAGTCTTGAATTTCTTGAACCAAATATCTTTCTAAGTAAAGAATTAAACATTCGTGATTTTATTGCTCATTTATAATATGTTATCGTACAATAGAGTATAAATTGTCATGAAAAAAATATCATCATTTTTACCACAGCATGTCATCAATAAAAGAGAATTATTGGTTAAAATCACACATGATCTTCATGAAATTATGACAAATGAAATAAAAAAAAATATCACAGTAATCTCATTCAAAGATCATATATTGACCATATCCTGTGATGATAGCTCAGTGGCAACTCTGGTGAGATTTGAAAAGCATCATTATATTACCCATATAAACTCAAAGAAATATATCAGGATTGATGATATCAAATTTTGTTTAAAATAGATTAGTCAACTAACAAGGGTTCGGGTGACGTATAAAGTATCGGAGAGTTTGAAACATCCTCAATAATAACTTCTTCCCATGCTTCTTGGTTATTATCTAGTTCTCTCAAAAGTAAGTTGTTTAGGTGATGACCTGATTTATAGGCAGAGAAAGAACCGATTAGACCATGGCCAAGTAGATATAGATCACCAATTGCATCTAGGATTTTATGTTTCACAAACTCATCTTGAAATCTTACCCCTTCATCGTTTACAACTCTGTAATCGTCTATTACAACTGCATTATTTACACTGCCTCCAAGTGCCAAATTATTTTTTCTTAAATTCTCAATATCTCTTACAAAACCAAAAGTCCTTGCGCGGCTTACCTGGCTCAAGTATGAAACAGATGAAAAATCTATTTCTGACGATTGTGATGAATTATCAAATGCTGGATGATTAAAGTCAATCGTGAATGCAACTTTAAAACCATCAAATGGTTCTATTCTAGCCCATTTTTCATTTTGCCTCACCTCTATAGGTTTAGTGACTTTGATGAATTTTTTAGGTGCATCTTGTTCTTTAATTCCTGCAGATTGTATCATAAAAACAAAAGGTCTTGCACTGCCATCCATTATAGGTACTTCTGGACCATCCAATTCAATTATTGCATTGTCTATTCCAAGTCCAGCAAGTGCAGATAAAAGATGTTCTACTGTTGAAATTCTTACTTCATTATTGGAGAGTGATGTTTGCAGTCTAGTGTCATTGACATTATCAAAAGAGGCTTTTATAGGTTGGCTTTTTATGTCTGTGCGTATAAATGTAATTCCAGCGTCTGCCTCTGCTGGTTTAAGAGTGAAAGACACTTTTTTACCAGTATGTAATCCTACACCAGATGCATTTATTTTACTTGATAATGTTCTTTGTCTAAGCATTTGTCTCAAATTTCACTTTATTTTAAAGGTTTTTAGCCAAAATGTTAAGCTTTATCAGCATAATACAAAAACTTTCGTATATATATTAGACCAATTTAGGATCTTATAGTTCCCTGTGAAAATAAGAAGATATTTTATTCCAAGTCTTGGATAGATATGCAAAAAAAGAGTTTTTTGGAAGGGTTCGATGAGGCATTTTCTTTAACTGCTCATCTCTGTATAACAATAGACCTACAGCGGTTGCAAATCTTGTTAGTCCACTTAAATTAGTAATTCCTGGTATTGGCTTAGGGCTACCAATTCTCACGGGGATATTATATTTACTCTCAGTATAGTTATCGAGTCCTTGTAATTTTGATCCACCACCAGTAATCACAATTCCTGCTCGTATACGAGAAGAATAGCCACTTGATTCGATTTCTCTCATTAATTTTGATAATATTTCATCCATACGACACGTTATAATATGCGTAAGTGATGATTTTGAAATTTCGAGATCTGGTTTGTCTGAAACAGATGGAACAGCTATAATTTTTTGTTCATCTTCAGAAGAATTAATAAGAGATCCCTCTGACATTTTAATTTCCTCTGCCGCCTCAAGTGAAGTTCTTAGACCTATTCTTATGTCATTTGTAACATTTTTCCCAGCTATAGGTATCACTGCTGTATGTTTTATGTCTCCTTCGGTAAAAATTGCAACATCAGTTGTCCCACCGCCAATGTCAACAAGACATACGCCTAAGGATCTTTCTTCATCAGTCAGAACAGAATAACTAGACGCAACAGGTTGTAAAACATACTGATCAACATCTAAAAGACTATTCTCAATACATTTCGTCAAGTTTTTTTTCGCAGTTGATGAGCATGTTATTAGGTGTACATTTACTCCTAATCTCTTACCTGCCATTCCGATAGGTTCTCTTATGCCGGATTGTCCATCAATTGTAAAATATTGTGGGATGATATGAAGGATTTCCTGATCTTCAGGGATACTAATATCTGATGCCATATCAATTACCTTTTCTTTATCTTCTTCAGTAACTTCATCATTTAAGATATTAACATCTGAGTTTCCGTTATAACTCTGAATGTGGCTACCGGCTATTCCTGTAATAACTGATTCGAATTTAATCGTAGCCATGGTAGAAGCTTTATCTTTAGCTCTTCGAATGCTATTAACTGTAGTGCCGATTTCCGATATTACTCCTTTGTTAAGACCCTCACACACCTCTTGACCTACACCTATTATTCTTAGATTGTTATCCTCGTCATAATCTGCCACTAAGCACAATACTTTACTCGTTCCGATATCTAGAGCAATAATTACTTCATCATTATAGTTTTTAGACATATTTTATATTAACATTATTTATCTTACTGCAAAACCAGTGGGGTATCTTAAATCAACATGTATTTTTTTTCTATTTTTCATTTTGCTTTTCAAATCTGGATAAATAGATACAAATTCTCTCATTTTTTCTGGATATCTTGAATATCTTACTATTATGGTCAGATTTTTTGTTCTCACATCCAACATATCATCTTGTTTCGACAAAGTATAAATAGACTCATCAATGTCCAAAAGATATGATTGGATAGATTGGTATAACTCATAGACACTCTCATAGCTGTCATCATTACTTGAAAGACGCAGTATATTTTCTATTGGTAGATTTGGAGTAACAAAAGTATACATTTCCTTATTGACATAACTTGATTCGTTCCATAAAAATAGAGGTGTGTGCTCAACTATTTTAAGTACCAAGCGGTTTGGTGGTTTGATTGATATTTGAGAATTCTTAACCCAAGGCATCTTTTCAAATTCACTTTTGTGATATCTTAAATCAATATCGTATAAATTTTTACCTATGAATAACTTAGCTTTTTCTGTTATTGATTTCTCATTAGAGTATATAAATTGACCTTCTATGTCTACTCTCTCAATAGTAGATAAGAAGTCATCCTTGTTAAAGAAATAGATGCTAGAAATGACTACTATGATTAGAAGTGTAAGCCTGATCATTTCTCAGTTAAAAGAATTGTTTCGATAAGTTCCAGATATGACCAACCAAGTTTTTTAGCTGACATAGGCACTAAGCTATGATTTGTCATTCCAGGTATAGAATTAAGTTCAATCAATTGAATATTTTGATCCTCGGTTAAAAAGAAATCTATACGCCCCCATCCTTGACAATCAAGTCCTTTAAATGCATCAAGACAGACCGTTTTAATTTTATTTTCAAGCTCTATATTAAATGTAGGAAACGAAAATACAGTATCATCGTCTTCATATTTTGCCTGATAATTATAAAATTCTCTTGATGTGTCAATTTTTACTATTGGTAAAACTTTGTCGTCAATAACTGGTGCAGTATATTCGTTGCCGTCGATAAATTCCTCAATAAAATAGTCATCTAGGATAAGATTATCATAATTTTGATTAATCGATTCTAATAGATTTTTGACGCTGGACAGATTCATATGTTCTTTTTTAAGTATTTGGATTCCTACACTTGAACCAGAAGATTTTGGTTTAACAATAATCTTATCACTATTTTGAATCTCTCTAAGATACTCTTTGCTCATCCCCGATAAATTAGAGTAACTTGGAGTAGGTAAATTCAAATTCATCCATTTATCTTTTGTTGCAGTTTTATTGAATGAGAGGTTTGAGGATACAGCATTGGATCCTACATACTTTACATCGCAATCATCAAGATACGATTGAATAAGACCATCCTCTCCACCTAGGCCATGAATAAGATTAAATACTAAGTCAATCTGTTTGGACTTGATATAATCAGTTAGTTTTGTTTTATCATTAGATTTAAGATCCATATGAGTAACTGTGTAACCATCATCTAAAAGCGCATCATATACACTTTTTCCACTGATTAGTGATATTTCTCGTTCATCTGACCAGCCACCGCACAATATAAGGATATTTTTATCTTTAAGATCTTCTTTCATATCAATAAATACATATTTCTTTTTCCAGTCTGATATTATGTTGTTTATAAATATCAAGCTGTATAATTTTTATAAGCTTTTCCAAGTTATTACATGACCCAGTCCCATCATTGATAAAGTAGTTACAATGTTTATTTGATATATAAACACCACCGACTCTTGTTTCACTAAGATTTGATTTATCTATCAATGCGCTTGCAGAAATACCCTTTTTAGGATTTTTGAATATACACCCTGATGACCATTGATTAATTGGTTGTGTATTTTTTCTCTTAGCACTAAATTCATCAAGAAGAGATCTTTGAAATTTACGATTTTTATTAATTTTAAAAAACACATCAACAAAAGCAGTTGTACTTTCCATGCAGACCTTCCTATAGGAAATATTAAACTCTGACTTTTCTAGTTTTGTTAGATCAAATTTTTTATCTAATATGGTCACATATTGCACGATATCCCAAATTTCAGATCCAAATGCTCCAGCATTCATTCTGAGGGCACCCCCAACAGTACCTGGAATACCATAAAGAAATTCAAAACCTGGTATATTATGTCTGTGCGCAAATTTTGCAAGCTTAGCACATGAAACACCAGCGCTAGCGTAGATGTTATTTGTTCCAATCAGTGACAATGAGTTTTTGAGTTTTTTAAAGCATACTAAATCATTTTTATAACCAATATCTCTGAATGCGATATTTGATCCATTTCCAAGGATCAAAGTTTTTTTCTTTTTCAATATGTTTTTAATAGATTTAATCTCACTGTGATTTTCTGGGAAATAAATTATACTGGCAGGTCCACCAATTTTAATTGTATTGTATTTTTTTAGAGATACATTCTTTAATATCTTCATTTATTTAAGAAATACTGTGTGTTTGTTTTCATAATAATATCTTTACCATTTTGTGGAAATATTGTCTTAATGTTCTGCGCTAAAGCATATAATCTTGATTCATTATTCAGTAACAAATTAATTGTGGTAACGAAATTTTCAATAAATTCATCACTTTGTTTGAGCGTTATAGCAGCTGAGTTATTAGATAGGTACTCAGCATTTTTAAACTGATGGTCATCAGTTGCATAAGGATACGGTATTAAAATACAAGCTCTGCCAATTGCGCTTAGCTCAGATAGAGATGTTGAGCCAGACCTACAGACGACTAAAGTAGACCAATTAAATAAATCTTCTATTTGATCAGAATATTCTATAACTTTAGAATTAATGCCATAGTCAATATATTTGTTTGCTATATCAGTTACTTTTCCCCTACCACATATATGCTTAACCTCAAATCTATCTCGTGAAAAATGAGATAAAGCAAAAGGCAAAATGCTGTTGAAATACGCAGACCCTTGGCTGCCACCTAATACTAAAATTTTCAAATAGAATGAATTTGAAGCATATACCTCTTCTGGTTGAGTACAATTATACATTTCAGGTCGAACTAGATTACCAGAATGAATAATTTTAGAATTGAACTTTTTGAAGCTACCAGGAAATGTCTCAAAAACTGAATTCGCAAAAAAGTAACATATTTTATTTGCTGTACCTGCAATAGCATTTTGCTCATGTATTACTCTTGGTATTCTCAAAAAAAATGATGTTATAATTCCTGAAATACTTACATATCCCCCAAACCCAATCACGAGACTCGGTTTAATTTTTCTCAATAAATTGAAGACTTGTATAAATGATAAAAAAAGATATATGAGAGAGAGTATTTTTTCAATCATACCTTTACCCCTAAAACCTTTAGAGCGAATATGAATTAAAGTTATTTTATTTTTATCGATGACTTTGTTTTCGATACCATCCTCTGTTCCAATCCATACAATATGATTTTTGTTAGCAAGATATTCTTTAGCTAGGGTATAGGCTGGATATACATGACCTCCAGTACCACTTGAAAATATTGCAACTGTTTTCATCAATATCCACCTTGTACACCTTGACTTACTCTCTTTCTGTTCTCAATATGAATTCTGACAAGTATACCAAAACATATGAACATCACTATTAGGTTTGTGCCACCATAGCTTATAAAAGGTAAGCCCATGCCTTTTGTTGGGAACAAACCAATATTTACCATTATATGAATAATTGCTTGAAATGTAATTAGAAATCCTATCATGTAGGATAAATTACCTGCAAAAATTAAATTATTCATAAAAGATTTTTTTGCTAAGGAAAATATTCGTAAAAATACTACATAGAAGACAATAATGATTAAAAGAGTGAAAATTAAACCAAGTTCTTCTGCGATTAATGCAAATATGAAATCATTATAAGACTCTGGTAGATAGAATAATTTTTGGACACTCGAACCTAAACCCAGACCAAAAAATCCACCTTTTCCAAAAGCTAATAGAGATTGCATTAATTGATACCCTGAGCCAGATGGGTCACTCCATGGATCAAGAAATGATACCATTCTTGCTAATCTGTAAGGCTGATAAACTATTAATGGTATAATAGCAAGACATACAATTAGAAAATATGTGAAGAACTTTTTAATAGATAATCCTAGTATCAATGCTAATGCAAAAAAACTACTAAATAATAGGATGATACTTCCTAAATCTTTTTGAAAAATTAGAATGAAGGATAAAAAAACAACCATCAATAAACATTTATTGAATGCCTCGTTTATATTATTCCTTGAGAGATAACTACAAATCCAAATTAGCAAGAATAATCTTGATATTTCAGTCACCTGAATTGTAATAAAGCCTAGGTCTAACCATCTAGTTGCACCGTTAATCTCTCTCCCTAATCCTGGTATAAAAACCACAAGAGAGAACAAAAAACTCATCATAAGGAAGTATTTAGAATAATCATTGAAAAAATCAAGTTTTATTCTACTCAGAATTGATGCGGATACTAAACCTAATAACATATATAGCGAGTGCTTTATTATGAAATAGAATGATGATCCCGTTTTCTCATACGAATAATCCAAAGTTGCGGATGACACCATCACTAATCCTATCGAACAAAGAATAACAACAGCAAGAATAAGGGTCTGATCTATATCCCAACTCTCTGTTTGAAGGATTTTTTTTCTGATGAAATTAGTCAGCAATTTCTAGTACCGCGTTTTTAAAAACTTTACCTCTATGTTCATAATCTTGATAAGAATCAAAGCTTGGACTAGCAGGAGATAAAATTATAGAATCATTACTTCTTGCATGATAATTAGCAATTTCAACAGCATCATGCATATTTGAAGCTTGAATGATTTTTACCCCAACCTTGAGGTGATTGGAAATAGTTTTTGAGTTATCTCCTGTAAGAATCAAAATTTTAACCGTACTATTAATAATTTCAGATAGCACAGAGTAATTCTGTTTTTTTATGGATCCGCCCATTATTAGAATTACATTTTTACGAAGAGATCTTAGAGCCCAGTATGTTGAATCACAATTTGTAGACTTAGAGTCATTATACCATGAAATATTATTTGATTTTTTTATGAGTTCTATCCTATGAGGTGGATAAGTAAAGTCCAGTAGAGCCTTGATACACTTTTGATTATCAATTCCTAGACAATCCATCACAGAAAAGACTGCTAATATGTTCTGAAGATCGTGATAACCGAAAAAACTCAAATCTATTCCATCACAATTAAGGTATTGATCTTTAATGGATAAATTATGCCTAGTTTTATTGTTAATGACTATTCCTTCTGTAGAATTATCATATCCAAAATATTTTACTCCCAAGATTTCGACGGAATGTTTTAACGATAAGTTAATAATTCTATGACAAGCATCAACAAGAATACTTTTTTTTATTTTCACATACTTCTCAATTGTTTCATGTCTATCAAGATGATCATCAGTGATGTTTAATATAATACTGACATTGCTCTTTTTATTAGACATATATTCAAGTTGATAACTAGATAACTCAAGAATAGCGTAGTCTAAATTCTCCTCTATAAGATCAAGTGGAGGATATCCATTATTACCACATGCTCTTGCTTTAATATCGTTGCTTCTTAATACTTTTTCAATCATTTGTACTACTGTTGTCTTACCATTAGTACCCGTAACTGAGATTATTTTTCCTTGAAAAATTGATTTAAAAATATCAATGTCTGTATGAAGTGATATCCCTTCATTGTGTATTCGATTGATAAGTGGATGATTCGGGTCAAAGCCAGGACTAACGATCACAGATTCAATATCCTTCAAAAGATTATTATCATATTGAGAGAAATAAAAATCATTGTCTGGATATTTTTTAATGTTTTTAAACTTATCTGATGTCCTTGTATCATATATTCTACATCTCTGATTTAACCTATTAAAATATCTTAAACATGATTCTCCAGTTACACCAAATCCAAGTATAAGTATTTTAGTGTTCATTTATCTAATTTTTAAGGATGACAAACCGATTAAAACTAAAACAAATGTTATTATCCAAAATCTTACAATTATTTTAGATTCGTGCCAGCCTTGAAGCTCGAAATGATGATGAATTGGGGACATTTTAAAAACTCTTTTACCAAATACCTTAAATGAAAACACTTGAATCATCACAGACAGTGCCTCTGCAACAAAAACACCACCCATGATCGCATATACAAATTCCAATCTCAATAAAATTGCAATCATTGCTAGGATGGCTCCTAATGAGAGTGATCCAACATCTCCCATAAAAACTTGAGCAGGATAAGAGTTATACCACAGAAATCCTAAACCAGATCCTACTATGGCGCTTGCAAAGATAGAGATTTCTGAAACATCCGGCAGATAAGGTATTAGAAGATAATTAGCTATATTAAAATTACCCTGGACATACGCAAACAAGACAAAAGCCGATGCAATTAAAATACAAGGCAAAATAGCTAAGCCATCCAAGCCATCTGTTAGATTAACTGCATTGCTTGAGCCAACTATGACAAAAATAGACCATGGTATAAAAAAAATTCCCATATACAATGCGTACTCCTTAACAAATGGCAGAGTTAAACTTAAGTCAATTGTATGGAATGCCGTCTTATAGATATAGATTGTTGCTAACGAGGCAAATAATACTTGAAGACCTAATTTAGTTTTTCCACTTATACCATCACTTGAAGAATGTAGAAATTTTTTGTAATCATCATAAAATCCTATGCATCCGAAACTAAATAGTATGAATGATAAAATCCATATATTGTCATTCAATATGTCTGACCATAGTAGAGTACTTGCCAAAACAGAAAAAATTATGATTGTGCCGCCCATCGAAGGAGTTTCTGCTTTGGTGGTCAAATGAGATTTTGGACCGTCGTCCCTAATACTTTGGTAAAGACTTTTTGATTTAAGATAATTAATAATTATTGGGCCTATCAATAAAGATAGTGTAAGTGCAGTCAAGGCTGATAAGATTATTCTTAGAGTAAGATATCTAAAAACATCAAACCCAGAGTAAAACTGTGTCAAATATTCAAAAAAGTAATAAAGCATGTTTTTCTATCTCTATTATTCTATTAAAGAGTTTACTATTGATTCAAATTTCATAAATCTGGAAGCTTTTATCAAAACACTTACATTAGATTTTAACATAGGTACTATGAATTTTATCAAATCTTCTTTAGATTTAAATGTTGTAATATCCATTTTTACATTATTTTTTATACTCTCAGAGTGCTCTGAGATTAAAAATATTTTATTTACTTTTTTACTTTCTGCATATTTAACAACATTGATATGATGTTCCTCTGAGTCTCCTCCTAATTCTCCCATTTGACCCATTATAATCCATTTATCATCATGCCTACTTGCTACCAAAGAATCTATTGCAGCCCTAAATGATACTGGGTTTGCATTATATGTACTATCAATAATTTTAGAATTATTGTATCCATTCAACACAGTAAACCTTCCTTTTGGCACCTCAAAAGTTAACAAACCTCTCTTAATTGATTCTTTATCTGCTCCTGACTCAGCAGAGCAAGCTATTGCAAATAGTATATTCGTTATCATGTGATCTTCATGATGATTCGTATCCACATTTATAATCCCATATTTTTTAGTTTTTATAATAAGCATACCAGGGCTTTGGCCAATCAACCTATAATCACTCTCTTGTCTCTTTGAGATTGTAATAATATTATGACGTGATGCTTTTTTTGCCCATTTAGGAAAGTTATCGTCATCTTTATTGAGAACTATATTTTTTTCATATCCTTGATCCTCTAGTATTTCTTCTTTTGTTTGATATATTTTTTCAAGGCTACCAAAACTTTCTAAGTGTGCTGATGATACATTTAACAGAGCTACAGTCTTTGGATTTGCTATTGTTGTAAGATCTCTTATATCTCCCACTTTACTTGCACCCATCTCCAAGACAAATATTTCTGTATTAACATCTGAAGCTAAAACTGATAGAGGTAAACCAATTTGATTATTATAATTACCTAATGTTTGAGAAGTTTTAAAACATAACTGCATTATCGACGTAATCATCGCTGTAACAGTAGACTTGCCATTGGTTCCAGTTATTCCAATGCTTTCTGATTTCAGTTTCTTTATGTAATAATTCGCAATTACTCCCAAAGATTTTACAGAATCTCTTACTGTTAATACTAAAGGATTTTTATGTGACCTGTTTGTAATAACCAGACAGGCACCGTTTTCTAGAGCATTATCAATGTAATCGTGACCATCTACATTGGAACCCTGTATAGCTATGAAGACATCATTATTTACTATTTTTCTAGAGTCTATTTTGAAGGAATTTATTTCACCATCAGTCAGAGAGTTGCTAATATCTTGGATATCATTTTTAAGGACACTTATTATTTCTGATAAAGATAGATTCATTTTATTAAACTCTCTACAAACTTAATATCATTATGATAGATTTCTCTATCTTTATAAATAATCTTCGACTCGTTTCCTTTTCCTAGTAATAAAATCAGATACTTATCCCGTGCAAAATCTAATGATCTTCTTATTGCAGCTTTTCGGTTATTAATAATTTCAAAATTATTTTTCATATTCAATACATCTTTTATCTGTGAAGTTATTTTTTTTGGGTCTTCTGATCTAGGATTATCATCTGTAACAATAATGAAATCTGCATATTTTTTTGCATGACTTGCCATCGTAATCCTTTTCTCTTTATCTCTATCTCCGCCGCAACCAAATATTATCAAGAGCTTCATGTTGGAGAAATATGATGTTAAAAGACTTTTGGCATATTTGCATATATCTAAAAATGAACTCGAAGTATGTGCGTAATCAATGAGAAATATTTCATCCTTGTTACCCCTGACTAGTTGATATCTCCCTGGGATATGTTTTAGTTGTGATAAATAATGATCCTGTTTGCTTATCTTGTATTGGTCAAAAGTTTTTCCAAATTTAATCAGTAAATCTCTCGGAATTAGTGGTTCATTTATAGACTTTCGAGTAGGACTATATTTAAAAAATATCTTTTTTGCACTTCCATTTTCAATCTTAAGGTTCTTCAATGATTCATCAATAAATATATACTTGGTTGTCATTTTCAATAATCTTAGTTTTGAATCGACATAGTTTGCATGATTTTTATGATACTCAATATGATCTCTGACGATATTTGTTAATATCGAAATATCAAATGAATGTGAATTTAATCTTCCTTGATGTAAACCCTGTGATGAGCATTCAATAATTAAGATTCTTACATTCTTACGCCTCATCTTCTCATACTCTCGATAAAGTAAGTGATTCTCTGGTGTGGTTCTAGATGTTGATGATAGATTTGGATATACTCCATTACCATCCGACGTAATTACTCCAATATTTCTTCTGGGGAAAATATTTGACAAAAACTGAGCTAAGAAATGACAGGTTGAGGTTTTACCATTTGTACCAGTGACACCAATTTTAATCATATCCTTTGTTGGGTAGGAGTATATATAATCAAGAAAGGAGTTCAATTTTACACTGAGGTTGCTAATTTTGAGGATAGGTAAATCATAATTCATATCATCTTTAGATATATTGTTCTCAGTTACAATTCCCATAATCCCTTTTGATCTAGCTTCCCTGATATAATTTTGAATATTTTTTTTATTTCCTCGTTTAAGAACTAAAATCCTACCTTTACATATATCTCTACTAGAAAAAACAAATTTACGGTGATTAATTGTGCCTTGATTATATATATTCCCTGCAAAATTAACGATCTTTTCGTTATCAGATAATTTCATTGTATATCTGGGTATACCTCAAGTAAATTTAGACTATAACTCATAAATTCACTAAATATTGGTGCTGCATTTTTACCACCTGATACTGGTCTGTTTTTTGGATTTCTAACTATAACAGCTGCAACATATTTAGGTTCTGACGCGGGGGCTATTCCTACAAACAGTGCATTATGATTTCTCTCACTATATTTCCCATTAATTCTTAATCTTACTGTCCCTGTTTTGCCTGCTACAGAGTAATTTTTTATCTTTGCGTTTCTTCCAGTTCCGTCATCAACTGCTTTTAGCATCATCTTGAGGATTTCCTTTGATACCTCTTTCTGAAGCACTTGTTCACCATCAATTACCCCAAAGTGTTTCTTGTAGGTTAATTGAACTCTCATTCCATCATTTGCAACAATATTATATGCATTAGCAAGGTGAAGAAGTGTTGTAGATAAGCCATAGCCATAACCCACTGTTCCATGTAAGGCATCATCCCAACTACTTATGTCTTTTATGTTTCCATTTTGAATGCTTGGAAAGTCCACATACAAATCACCTCCAAAATTAAATTCATTTAATGTTTTGTAAATCTTTTGTTTCTTTGTTTTTTTTGCGATTATCGCTGCTCCTACATTACTTGAATTTTGTATTACGCCTTCTAGTGTTAATAGACCCAGATTTTTATAGTCTGTCAATAATTTACTTTTGTCATAGAGTTTCAAACCATATCCAGTATCTATTCTTTCGTTTATGTCAACTGTTCCAGATTCTAGTGCGGCATATAAAATAATGGGTTTGATTGTTGATCCAGGTTCAAAAATTGATGAGACTGCTTTATTCTTAATTTTCTCGCCTGTGAATTCTTGCCTGTTGTCTGGATTAAAAGATGGATAATTGACCATGGTAATAATTTCACCAGTTTGACTTCTAATAAGAATCAGAGAGGCACTATCAGCGTCTGATGAGTCGACGTGTTTTTTTAAAATGGAATATGCAACGTATTGTAATCTTTTATCAAGAGAAAGGTAGATATCCTCCCCAGGTTTAGGTTCTTTAATAATTTCTAACATTTCAACGGATCTGCCCAAATTATCTTTCCTAATTTTTTTCAATCCTTTATTAGATTGTAAAATATTTTCATTAGCTAATTCGATACCACTCAAGCCGTTATCATCAATATCTGTAAAGCCCAGAACATTTGAGAAATACTCCCCACTCAAATAAATACGATCATACTCATCAATGAAGTAAATGTAGGGAATATTTATTTTTTTAATATCATTATATACATCATCGTCAACTTTTCTTTTAAGATAGTACTCTGCCTTATCTTTATTTTTTCGAAGTAATTTATTAAATGTTTTTTTGGATAAATTTATTTTATCTAATAGAGGGTTAATATTGATCTCATTATTTGTATATAGTTGATAAATTTTTCTGAAATTAATACAGAGAGTCTTTTTTGGTACACTCATGGCTAGGATATGACCATTTGTATCATATATGCTACCTCGATTTGTGGTAATCTCTCTTAAACTTAATTGTCTTTTATCTGCATGAGTACTCAACTGAGTTTTGCATGAATGACTATTTAAAAAGAAGCAATCAGTTTCAAATCCTTGAAGAAGAATTACCCTAGCCATCATTACAAAGAATATTACGGAGACGATCACATAAAAAAATGATCGTCTCCAGGAGGTTGTAGCATTAAATTGTTTTTTACTAATCAGCTTGTTGCCTTAAAAATGCTGGGACATCGATATTGTCAACATCGCTATCAGCAATTTCCTTGGGTACGTCTGAAATTTCTTCAGCGCTTATCCCGCTTTGAATATTATTACTCGTGATTTGATTAATATTAATGTTTTGAGGCTGTTTAATGCCCTCATCAATATTTATATTTGTCTCAACATTTTCTATATTTGATTCCAACCCACAAGCATCAAAACCTGTTGCGACAATTGTTACTCTCAGATCGCCAAGATTATCATCTTCTTTAATACAACCGATAATAATGGTAGCGGAATCATCTGCAATTTCCTTGACTTTATCACCAATTACACTGAATTCTTTTGATGACAAGTCGTCTCCTGCTGTAATATTAACTAAGACACCACTCGCATTTTTAAGATCTATATTCTCAAGCAATGGACTGCTCAGTGCCATATTTACCGCATCATTTGCTCTGTTAGTGCCTGATGCTACACCTGAGCCCATCATTGCCTTGCCTCGCCCAGACATGACAGTCCTGACATCCGCAAAATCGACATTGATAAAACCTCTTATGGTAATAATCTCAGCTATTCCTTTCACAGCCCCACGAAGTACATCATTCGCATTATCAAAAGCGCTAAATATAGAGTTGTCTCCTCCATATACCTCGGATAATTTTTCGTTAGGGATAACTATAAGAGAATCCACCCACTCACTCAGTGCATCTATTCCCTCTTCTGCATACTGCATTCTTTTGCTACCTTCGAATTCATAAGGTTTTGAAACAACTGCTACAGTTAAAATTCCAGCGTCACGTGCTATTTGAGCAATAATAGGAGCTGCACCTGTTCCTGTGCCACCTCCCATTCCAGCTGCTATGAATAACATATCAGCACCCATGATTGCATCTGTTAACTCTTCTTTAGCTTCAAGAGCAGCCAGTCGACCCTTTTCAGGATCAGCTCCTGCACCAAGTCCCTTGGTTATATCAGAACCAATCTGAATCATTGTTGCGCCACGGACATCGTCTAAAGCTTGGCTATCTGTATTTGCCAGAATAAACTCTGCGCCATGTATTTTAGACTCTAACATTGACTTTACTGCATTACCGCCACCACCGCCAACACCTATGACTTTGATAACAGCATTTTGATTATATTCATTGACTAACTCAAACATTTTACACCTCCGATTACTCAATTGAATTCAAATAAATCATTCTATCCTTACTTGGTAAAACCATATTTAAATCTTTAGTGATCCTTTCCTCTAACAGTACTTTATTTAAAATTTTTGTTTTTTTATCTAACAAAGTTTTATAGTC
>CETL01147592.1_pt1 | contig 35007 bp, 25 predicted proteins | sample 356371 | NCBI WGS metagenome assembly CETL01 (sample SAMEA2622518, study PRJEB7988) | marine metagenome | biome: marine biome (ENVO:00000447); feature: surface water layer (ENVO:00002042); material: "saline water (ENVO:00002010), including plankton (ENVO:xxxxxxxx)" | depth 5 m | reverse complement strand
TCAATAATTAATTTTTCACCATTTGCTTTATATGTCAAAGCTTTAATTACGGTATTATCAAACATATTTGAAGTTCCATAATTAACAGATGACCAAGCCAGTCCAGGATAGCTATTTCCATCAGGAGCTTCCATACCAATTTGAGCCTCACCAATTATTGAACCTGGTTGTGCAACTTGTCTCCAAATTGGAACTCCAAAAATTGATGCACCTTGTCCAGGATTAATATTCCCAAGTAAATCATCTGTTTGATTTTCAACATTATAAATGTAAAGTAAACTATCGACTTCAATTATGTTTCCTAAAGCATCAGTTCCTCCCCATTTAACAGTGTCTCCAAATTCATACGTGATGTTTTCGCCATCCCATGGAGCAGCAATTCCTTCAATCCAAATATACACATTTGTAGAGTCAGCTACTGGATTTGAGTAAAAGTCCCAAAGGTTTACTGATAATGGGACATTATATGTTCCACCTCCTATAGGTGTTATATCTACATAGCTATAATTTATTTGACCAAACTCAGGTGGACCAGTTACTACGGTAACAGGAACTGCTTCTAAAGCAGCTAATCCAGTTCCATTATTTGGATCATCTGGGTCACCATAAACAAGGCTTTGACAAAAGTCGTCTGTTAATTCTTGATTATCAACAGTATTAAATAATTCAATTTTTACAGGAACAGATCCTGGTTGAGTACCAGAATTTAGAGTCGCTGTTGCAACACCGTTTGTTGCTTCAATACATTCTAAATAATTATTTTCATCAGATGCATTTAAATAAACTCCTTGAGGAGCAGTTGGTAGAATTTGATAACGAACTATAAATGGGCTAGTAACAAGATTTTCTGTAGCATCTTTAACGCGTACTTCAAGTCCTGTAGCCTCAACGCCACCGCCACCTTGAACCATTATTTCAAAAGGGAAAGGGGGTGTAAGTTCAATTGAAGAAGCCTGAGTAGATGTTAGATTTACGTAAATTGTATCAGCTAAATTAAATTGAGGTGCTGTACCAATAATTATAGCAAGACCAGCATCGGACTCCATATTAAAAATTGAAGTTGCAGTTCCTTGGTTATCTGTGAATTTATTTTCTTCAATACTTCCAATACTAACTAAGTCTCCGTTATCATCTAAAGTTAAACTTTGAAATTGTACAAGTGTATTTTCTGGTACAGGGTTTTCTAAAGAATCTATTACGGATGCTGTTATTGTACTTGTAAATATTGAATTATCATTTGCTGGAAGTTGATAGTATTCAGAAGTCAATTGAAGAGATGCTTCAGTTTGATCTGATGGTAATTCAACAGTTATTGTTACTTCGTCTTGAAATAAGATTTCATTGGTAATAGGATCTGTAATGAAAGCTCTAACTTTATCACGAGTTGATGCTTCAGTAATAATATTATAATAATTTGTGAATGCGATACCAATATTTTCCTCAGGTGTTGCAACTCCATTTGCATCAACATCTGCATAAACTGCAGATGTATCAGTACAACATGTATATGTTAAGGCATCTGCCAATAAACCATATGCTCTACCAACAACTTCACTCTCATAAATTTGAAACTGTACAGGAACTCCTTCAATTGCAATACCAGAAGCATCTTTGGCAATAAAAGGTAATATTAATGTATCTCCTGCTGCCATACTAATTGAAGGTGTACTATCAGGTAGTAGATTTGAGTAAAAGTTAAATTCATGAACATCATATTCAATATTAGGATAACCTTCAATATTTATTGTCCATTGATTATTGGTTGTTTCCTGTAAATCATCATTAATATAAATATTTATTACTGGATTAATTGTCTGTCCAGCATACGTTACTAAATCTCCAGGTGTAAGTTCAAAAGCAATCATAGCTGAACCATCTGAATCAGACCATTCTTGTTGACTACTAATCATCCCAACAATATCACCATCTGGATTTGGTAATAAACTAAATTGAATTGGTACATTTTCAACTGGTGCTCCATTACTATCAATAACATTTACTTTAATTGTATCTGAATATTGAACATTAACATTATTAACTGTTGTGAAATTTTGTATTAAAGCAACATCCAATCCCCCTTGTATATCTACTTGAGAAATATTTAATGCTGATTGATAGCCTATTTGAAAATTTTGTGAGGCAGTTTTTAAAATTTGACTTGAATCATTTGGATCTAAAATATCAGCTGTTAAAGTCATATCATAGATTTGATTTGAAGTAGGAACAACAATATTTTGTAACGTAGTCTGTGAAGTTCCATCATCTCCAGACACAACATTATTGGTAGTAAAAGTTCCATAAATATCAGAGTTTGAGAATCTAACGGGTATACCGGCTATACCACTACCATTAACATCCCTAACAGTTGCTATAAGCAGTGCATTATCATCACTCGAGTTAGTTGAGGAATTATCATCAGCATCAGAATCAGAATTAGACTCATCTCCAAAGTTTTCATTATTATTCCCACCATTATTAATTGCTGTTGGCGTATCATCAATAATAAATTGAACTGGATCTATTTCAAGAAGTAATGTATCAACTAAACTAAAAGAATTAGCAGTTGAAGTATTTATTCTCAAGCTTATTGATCCAGATAAATCAGGAACCCCATTATTATTAAAATCTATGGATGAAGATAAATTTTCATCTTCAATAAAGATATCCTGTTCAATTAAGAGTTCGTTATTTTGTAGTTTACTATTTAATTCATCACCACCAATTAAGTTAATATTGAAAACAGATTGACCAGTACTGTCTGACTGTGCAGAGTATACAGTGATTCCAGATGCATCTGTGAAATATAAAAAATCTAAATCTTGAGTAATATAACTTATTCCATTGATGGAAATATTCTCAGTAAGATTGACGTCAATATTAGGAACAACTGTTTCTTCTTGCCTAACAACAGCTACTATGGGATTAGTCCAAATGGTTCCTGTTGTGAATTGAACATCAGCTATATCTTGTGATATAGGAGATAAGTCTGTTACTTTATTATAAACTGAAAAAACCTCAAAAGTTAAACCTCCATTTTCAGGAACCCAATCATAATCAGCTGTACTATATTTACATGAAACAGTTACTTCTCCAAAATATCCTGCGTCATTCCAACTTAATACAACCCTTCCATATTGATCAGTCATAGCTGAATTATTTGTCAATGGAGTACCATCCATGTGAGTCAAAGAAGGACTAAGCCCAGTACTTGGATTAAAAGATACTTCGAAAGTAATTTGAGAATTCGCAGAAGGTTCTATTATGTTTCCATTAGGTGATATTAGATTAAGGGTAGCAATTATTTCAGATCTATCAAAAACTCCACCATCATTATAATCCTTTTCACCATTAACTACATTATGAGATAGGGTAAGTGAATATGAGTTATTATTTGCAAATATGACTGGATAATCATCTTCACATGATAAATTTAATAGTAAAAAAATTGATGTGAGTAATGAATATAATTTAAGATTTAATTTATGCATTATTACGTGTCTCCTGAAAATTATTATTTATTAAATAGACCTGGTTTTTTAACCTCAAGTTTTTTTTCTGCATCATTGTGATAATATTGTTTTTTTATTCCTGAATAATTATCTTGAATTATCGTTGGTTTAACTTGAATAATCAAATCTGTTTTTTGTTCTGTATCATAATAGTGTGTAAAGAATTTTTTACCTACCCATGGAATTCTCCATAAAATGGGAAATTTATTTTGTGTTGTAATGGCTTCTGAAGTAACTAATCCAGCGATTACAATTGTTTCGCTATCCTTAACCCTAATAGTTGTTGTAGATTTTCTCTTCTTTGTCCAAGGATAACCTTGGGATGTCCAATCAACGATTGAACTCACTTCTGGTGTTACCTCAGTTGTAATATAGCCATCTGAGTTTACAGTGGGCAATATATGAAGTCTAATACCAACAATTTCTTTTAAAACTTGCATGTTCCCAGTTGATCCACTACTTTGAGCTAGATATGGAATCTCATCAACCATATCTATTGTAGCGGCATGACCATTAAGTGTAACTACTTGAGAATTTGTTAAAACATTTGCTTGATTATCTTTTACGAGCATATCTAAAGTAACATCAAATGCTGTTAGTTGCCTCCCAAAAGGTTGAATTTTTTCTAAATCTTGTGTAAATAGCATGCCTTCAGGAAGTACACCTGATGGAAGAGCAGATCCTTCTATATCTAGCCATTTTAAGCCTTCATTGTCATCGGTCATTATTTGAGGGGACATTCCAGGGTAAGGAGTAAACCACATATCTTCACCATTAGAATCTCTACCCATAAATCTTGGTGCACCGCCCTCAGCAAAAATTATACTTGTTGATGCAAGTTTTTCCCAATCTATTCCCATTTCTGCTTCGTCTTTCAAAGAAACTTCAATTAATCTAGCTTCCAACATAATTTGTACGGCTGGTGTATCTATATCTTTTACTATGGCTTCAATTTCATTAATTTTTTTTGGACTAGCAGTTACAAGTAAATTATTACCAGAAAAATCAATTTGGACAGACGGAGTTATATCTTTTAATAACTCTGAGACAGCTGCAGCATTAGCGTATTGCAGACTAATTACATGAGGTTTTACACCAATATCCTTATCTAATTTACTTTTATTAGCAACTAAAATTGAATTTCCTATTATCTCGTAACTAAGGCCCGATGCTCTTATAATTAAATTTATTGCTTGTGAAATTGGTACATCATCAAGATGTATAGTAAGCTTTTCTTGTGTTTGGACATTAGGTCCAGTAACTATATTGTAATCACTTTGTTTGGCAAGCATTGATAAGATTGTGGGGAGGTGAGTGTCTTCAGCATGAATAGATACAGTAGGTTCATTTTTATCAACTAAATCATCACAATAAATAGAACTTATCATGATCGTAGTAAAAAGTATTAATGTAAGGGTTTTAAATTTCATTTATATCTCCGTAAAATTTCAATTATCGTCATATTTATCAAGTCCAAAATTAAAAATTAGTTCTTTATCATCCTTAAATATAAATACCTTTGAATCAGTTATTGTGGTTACAACTCCTCCTCCAATTGAATCACCTACAGTTACTGCATATCTATTAGATTTGTAGAAGCACATAGCAGAATAGGTTCCATCGCCATTACTCCAAGCAGCTCTACAATCTATTCCCTTTTGACCTGATTGTGAAGAAGCAATCCCATCAAGCATTATAACTTTAGTTAAGTCTAATGGGTTTTCTTTATATTTAAACTTTGTATTTTGTCTTTCATTCAAATTTTGTTCAAGTTCTGATATCATATTTTGTAATTCTTTATCAGTTCCTACTTCCTCATTAATAAATTTATTATATGCTTTTTGAACTTTAGTATTTCTATCATATTGATAATATGTAGCAGATAGTAGTATAATTACTGAAAAAAATAAGGTAAGATTCCATAAAAATTTTTGTCTAAGATTCATATTATTTTTGTTTTGGTTTATTTAATGTTACTGTATTAATTGATAAAATGGTTTTGACATCATTAATGGCATCTTGATTATTATTATTCTTTTTTATTTTTTCTATTCCATTCTTAATTATAATTTCATCAACTGTAATTAATCGATTACTTGCTTCAAGTTCAGTAACTAGTTTACCTATTTCTTCATAATTGCATTTTAATTCCATGGTATATGGTATTAGTGTTAATAAACCTTTTCTTTTTTTGCCACCCGGTTCTATTTGAATTAATTTTATTTCTAGCTTTTCTAAAATATCTGTTAAGTCTTTTAAAAATAACATATTTGATTCTTTATTTTTAGGATCATTTTTATTAGAAGCTAAATTTTGTTCAAATACACTATATACATTATCTAATTCCTCAGATAATATTTGTGCTGTAATAAACTTTTCATTAACAATTTTTTGTTCTTCTTCTAATTCTTCAATTAAATCAATTTTAGACTTGAAAAAATATGATACTAAAATATAATTCAAAGAAATAAATACAAGAGTTACTATTACTAAAATAACATTTCTATTGAGCAAGGATTGAAAATCAAAATTTTCAAGGTTTATTTTTTTTAAAATATTTTTAATTTGGTTACTCATTTTAGTTTAGCTTTAATTGTAAAAGAAAGAACTTCTTGTCCCTTAGCTCTACTTTTTTCCATTGAATCAAATTTAATACTTTTAAAGTCTTTATTAAATTCGTCATTCTCATCAATTCGCTTCATGAAATCTTGAACAACATCGAAGTCTTTTTCTCCTCTATTCATTTTAGATATTGCTGAGATCTGCAATTTTTTATTTTCAAAATCTAAACCTGTTATAGCCATATCTTCTGGTGTAATTTCTGATAAAGCTATAAGCTTGGGTGCCCAAAACATTCTTTTATTCTCAAATTTATTTAATGTTTTTATATCTATTTTTGATAAGTTTATTTTTCCACTTTTTTTCAGTTCTTCTGTATCTTTAATTATTTTTGAAATTGTTTCTTGTCTACTGTCAATGATATTATTCATTCTGTAGTTCATAAAACTAAACCATAATAAGTAAATTATAAATAAAGATGTTAATGTGCCAAAAATATACCAGCGTTTTTTTTCTTCTTTTATTTGATCAAGTTGAGCTTTGCTTACCGTCTGGTTTAGATTTATTTTTATAAGTTTCAATTTTCTAATCCTCTTAAAGCAAGTCCAATAGCCGTAGAATATTGATTAATATCATCAACTACTTCATTACAATTTAATTTCTTTATTGGATTTAAAATTTCAACTTTAACATTGAGTGTTTCCGCAATAAAATCTTTTAAGCCCTTTAAATTTGCTGAACCTCCAGTTATATAAAAATTATTAAAAAAAGCTTGATTATTATTTTTCATATAAAATCTTAGAGTTCTTTTGATTTCTTCAGCAAAATCATTAAATGGTGTTCTTTTTTCCACTGAAATACCAATACTAGTAGTTTCTTCAGTAGATTCTTCTTCAAATGCTTTAATACCTTTTTCAAGCTTCATTTCTTCTGCAGATTTATAATCAATATTGAATTTTCTCATTATTTCTGCTGTAAAGTAATTACCAGAAATATCAATATTCCTTGCAAAAAAAGGACAGTTTTTACCCCAAACGATAACATTAGTAGTAGAGTTACCAATATTTAAAATTACATCTGTTCCTTCTTCAGGAAGTTCATAATTAAATTGATAGTTATTAGATATTGCTATCGGATCAGTATCAAAAATATTAGGTTTAAATCCAGAATTTTTAATCATAGTAGCATGCTCTTGAATTATATTTTTTGTTGTTGATGTAAGCAAAACATTAATTTTATCAATTTCTTTACTGTTTACACCTAAATGGTGGTAGTCAATAATGGGATCGGTTCCATCAAGTGGAATATGTTTTTTAGCTTCAAGTTCAAGAGAAACTGATAGCTCTTTATCTGGCATATCAAGTGTTGCAATTTCTCTTATGTCAACCATTGAACCCGATATTCCTGAAACAATATTTTTTGCTTTCTTGAAGTTTATATTAAGATTTTGTGCTAAGTCATAGATGCATGCTTCAAGTTGAGATCTAGAAATTTTTTCTAAATCAAACTTGTTTAAGTCTTCAAAAACTGGTATTGAACCTAATTGCTTTATTTCTACATTACCATCAATTGAAACAAGCTCAACAATTTTGATTTTAAATTTTCCTATATCTATGCCTAAACTCATAATTAAAAGTATTTGTATACGTTATATTTTTTTTCTTCTTCCTGAGTGCCACCACAATCCGATGATTCTATATTTTCAGGATATAATGGAGGAAAGTTACACTTTAAATTACAATCAAAGTTATAATTTTTATCCATTCCTATATCATTTGTTTGATAAGGTCCCGGATTATTCCTCACAGTATACCCACGATATTTTTGGACTATTCCTCCCCACAAGTAGATAGTCCCTCTATAATCAGTTGTACCTCCAGCACCATATCTTGCAATTCCTTGCCCATCACCATATGGCGGATTAGTATATGTATTGCCTGCAGTTGTCATTGTATTTTGCCAATAATGTACGCCAAAAGATTCATTAAAGGCAATTATATGAGCGTGAATATGAACATCTTGATTCCAAGTATTGTTCCTAGCACCATTTGCTTGAGTGTTAGCAACATATACATTGGCACCTGAAACTAAACCTAAAACATTTTCAGAGCCACCAACGCAACCCAAATCACTAACTTCTTCAGGTTGAGCATTTAAAAGACTTCCATTCCAAGAAGCATCTTCGTTTCTTATATCGTCAATGATCCAAATATTGTTCCATAATGTATCAATTTTGGGTCCTCCAGAAGAAGCGGATAGGTTGGAACCCCACGCGTGTCTGTGATAAGTTGTATATTCATCAGTAACAACGGTATACTGACCTTTGTATGTTCCATGTACTCTAACAGGGCCACCCTTTACGTAAATTGCCGTTGGTCTACCATTACAATAATATTTTACAAATCCATCATTTTGATACTCAGGTAACAGGTGACTATCATTGAGCTGTGAAGTCCATGGTCCAGGAATATGAATATCAGGTATATCATAGTGGTGAAAACCATACGTTCCTTTAACTATTGGATTAATTTCATAATCCATACCATTAGAAAGAACATTTTTACTATGAAAATTTTGCATTGATTCTTGATATTTATCACAATTATAAAGATTCGTTTCTGAACAGGTATAACCAGGTGAATTTAATGAATTGCCAAATACAAAAGGGGATAGGGATTGGGAACTAGGACTCAAATATGGAGGCATTAAATACCACCATTGCTTTACTTTGACTCCACCTCCATTTTCCGTAAAAAATTCTATATCTGTCATGATCAAAGTATCTCTAGATATATAAGTAGGTTGCCAATTTAACTTGGTCGTGGCATCAATAAAAATGTGGTCATTCCCATATTCAACGGCTCTTTTCATTTCTTCATATCCATCAGGCGGTAAGCAAGTTGCTTTTAAAGTATCTAATGGAGGGTCACCTCTAAAAACTTGTTGTTCACTACAAAGTCCCAAATCAGGGTAGTTAACTTCTCCATCTTCGTTTTCCATTAACGATACCGTATTATTAAATGTTGGACAACCAAAATCACTCATTACAAATTGCCCATTAGTTTTAATATCAACATCGCAAACTGTTTCATTGCCAGGCCAAAGATTATTAAATGAATCTCCAGATCCAAAATTAACTTCTCTTCTATTATTAAAGTTTGGAGAACCATCAAATACGAAAGGAGCCCCGCCGGCTTTTTCAGAATTTGTTAAGTATAAAAAATCTGAAAGTGAAGAAGCGGTGGTTAGCTCTATATTAACCGTATCTTTAACAATCATTGAGTTGTTATATAAATTTTTAATAGTTGCTTGGCCTTCTGACCATGCTTTTGGGTTAAATTTAGCTACTTCTGAATTATATTCTTTGTAGGGGTATACTAGATATCTACCCATTCTTTCCGGATTAGGAGTAATTGACTCCTGTTTTCTTAACCTATCGGGATATATATCATTTATTAAAATAGAATTTTCAATTGAATCTGCTGCACCTACAAAATCTCTTCTGTATAAATAATTTGCCATTGCATGTGCTATACCAGAATTAGCGTTAAGTTTAGCTTTATATTTAGCAATTTTATAATTAACATTCCAGTTCCTTGCATATAATTGGCTATAATAAGCGTATAAAATTCCTGAACCTCCAATTGTAAACATCATTGCTATTGGAAGAGACATTCCTGATACAAGAAGTTTATTAAATTTATTTTTATTTTTCATTTAAATATCAGTCATCTGATTATTTGATTTTTTACTTTTTTCTCTCAAATACAATCCTGGTGAAAATGATCTAGTAGAGAATTTTTTATACTTGTATAGAGTTTCACTTCCGAGATTTCCAGGCTTTTCAGTTTGAATTTCTATTTCCATCCAAATTTCATATGATGACAAGGACATAGCATTTGTTTTTGACGGATTAATTCGATGATATAGTGAATCAGCTGTCAACTTTTCTATCCCCCAATCATTAATTACATAGGATGTTTGAGTATTCGGATCCTTTGTACCGAAATTTATGGAACCTCCATTTATTAATAAACCATCAAAAATTGTATTAGTAACATCTGTATTATTTTCCTTAATTATAAAACCATCAGTATTACTGAGTCTGATTATGATTTCTCTTTCATTCCCATCTCCACTTCTATCAACATCATAAAAACTCAATTTATATGAATTATTACCTTCCCAATCTTGTTGCTGATCTATAGGCGAAGTAATATCATTTACTAATTTTGAAATTGCTTGAATAGATTTATTACAATAAATTGCAATATCAAGTTCCATATTATCATTAAAAAATTTTTTTTGCGATTCATTAAAGACAAACATCATCATTATAGTTGCCATTGATGTTATAATCATAGAAATAAGCATTTCTAATAAAGTAAAGCCTCTTATATATTTAGTTTTTATTATCATTTTTATTTCATTAAGACAGCTTGGTCAACTTCAAAAGCTAGGTGTTTATATGCAGTATTCCCAACATATGGATCTTCCCATTCTATCCATGTTTTAATATTAAAATAGCCAGATTGATCTCCTGAAGTTTCACTTGATTTATCAGTTATTATATGAAACATAGTTCCCTCAATTATTTGTACAGTCTCACCAAAACTTGCACCAAGTCCTCTCTGTTCTTGGTAAGGATTATAAATATTGACTTTGTGGCCATTTCTTGGTTGCTTGCCAGGTAAGGGTTTCTCACCATATGCTACCATCATCCTATACTCTTCAGTATATTTTATTAACTCTTCTAATGCTCTTTCTTTAAGGTATATAGATTTATAAGTTCTTACAGCTTTTCCAACACCAAAAGTGATTGCACCTGCTGCTACTAATGTCAGAGAAATTGATATTATAGCTTCAACATATGTAAAGCCTAATTGATTTATATTAAAAAGAAACTTTTTTCGTTGTAGCATTAAAAAACACCTTTTTCAAAAACATCGGTATTTTCAGCTACTTTTATTGCTTCTGAACGATCTACTAATCCTTGATGAAGAAGTCTTTGTAAATCTTGATCTAATGTTTGCATTCCATCTTGGCTACCACCTTGAATCAATGAAGGTATTTGATATATTTTATCTTCTCTTATAAGATTTTTAACAGCAGAATTTGCTACCATAATTTCACATGCCGGAACCCTGCCATTTTGATTTTTATTTTGAAGTAGTTTTTGAGCAATAACCGCGAGCAAGCTTTCAGATAACATTGATCTTATATGTTCTTTTTGGCCTGATGGAAATACATCAATTATCCTATCAATTGTTTTTACAGCACTAGATGTATGTAATGTAGAAAGGACAAGGTGGCCAGTTTCAGCTGCAGTAAGAGCAAGCTGTATTGTCTCCAAGTCTCTCATTTCACCAACTAATATTACATCTGGATCTTCTCTCAGAGCTGAACGAATAGCATTAGAGAACGAATGCGTAGACTGACCCAATTCTCTTTGATTAATCATACAGTTTTTTGAATTATGGAAATATTCAACAGGATCTTCGATTGTAATAATGTGACTTGTTTTATTTTCATTAATATGATCTATCATGGCTGCAAGTGTCGTAGATTTACCACTTCCAGTCGGTCCAGTTAATAAAACTAAGCCTTTATTTTTCATGGCAAGTTTATTCATTATTGGAGGGACTCCAAGTTCTTGACAACTTTTAATTTCAGATGGAATCGCCCTAAACACAGCTGACATTCCATTTATTTGATTAAAAAAATTAACTCTGAATCTGCCCTTATCTTCAAGCGCTGTCGAAAAGTCTATTTCTAGTTTATCTGAAAAAAGTTTTTTTTGATTATCATTTAAGATGTCATCTCTTATTTTTTTCATTGAATTCATTTCAAGAATAGGTAATTGAAGTTTTTTCATTTCTCCATGAATTCTAACCATTGGGATTGACCCAACACTTAAATGTAAATCTGAGGCTCCTGCATCCAATGCATAAGCCAGCATATCTTTAATAGAAGTACTCATTTTTATAAGACTATATTATCCAGCACATTCTTCTTTTGTACCGTAACCAGTAAAAACACCAGTTTCAACATCAAAACAAACTTTTTTATCAACTCCACCAGGCATATCTTCTAGGCTAGTGGCATTAATTGTGCCTTCTAAATCAGAACTTCCATCAGAACTTTGTTGTAAATCAATTTCAAAAGTCCATTTTTTTAATGTTGACTTTGAAATATTCCCTGCACCTTCATCAATCATTTCTTGTACATCTGATGGAAAATCTTCATGTGTAGTTTTCCAAATCTTACATTCTTCTAAAAGAGTTTTAATTTGCGTTTGTGCATCCGAAGCATATGCTTTTTCAACATAATTAAAATACGTAGGAATTGCTATTGCAGCCAATATTCCAACTATAACTACTACTATAAGGATTTCAACTAGAGTAAAACCTTCTTGAATTTTTTTCTTAATGTTACTAATCATTTTTTGCTTCTCCATTTTTTAGCTTTAAAAAGAACATCATTTAATTTAATGTTTTTTTTTGTTATACAAATATTCCTAAATGTAACAACATGTAAAGTATTTTTTTAACATATTTTTTTTTATTAAAATTACAAGTTGATACATATATTCTTTGTTAAATTAATGAATTAAATCATACACTTTAATGAATTCGAAAAGGCATTTATTTATGAATTTTTTTTTAAACATACTTTTATCATTTATTTATACTGGAATACTTTTATCTGCTCATTCTTCATCAGCCATAAAAAAAGATATAGAAAGAATACTTGTTGATACGAGCTCATCAAAAATTTTAGAAAGTTTATCATTAGATTCACAATTGTATGTAACAAGTACTTTTTATCAAATAGGTGATGGAAAAGATGTGAGTATAACCTATAATGTTCATCAAACAAAAAAAGAAACTAAAAATATAGACTCACAACTATTACTCGAATCCAATTATGGTTTTAAAGACGAAAGAATTTTTCCTTCAAAAAATCTAATTATTTCTGAGCCCATGGTTTTCAGAGGTCTTTTGGTAAGAAAGGTTTCATTCATACCTTACACTTACAATGTTGAAACAAAAGAACTTATAATTTTTGAAAATGTAGATTTCATGATTGATGAATTTGAAACTGATATTAATTATGAATTTAATGATATCAAACTTTCCAAGGCTTTCGAGCCTTTATATGAGGATTTGATAGTTAATTATACGCGATCAGATAGAGATGAAGACTATCAACAATCATCAATTCTTTATATTTGCGGTGGTTCATCTCTAAATAACCCATATGTCCAAGAATTAATAGATTGGAGGCATAGAACAGGCTATGTAGTTAATGCTGTTTCTACAAGTGAAATTGGTGGTTCAGGCACATACGAAGTAAAAAATTATATTCAGCAAGCATATAATAATTGGGACAATCCCCCTGAAATTGTTGGTTTAATTGGTGATACAGGAGGTAGTTTTTCCATTGGTTATTACACTGAAGGATGGTCTGGTTATAATGGCGCAGGAGATTTCCCATATTCTCAACTTGATGGTTCTGATTTGCTGCCTGAAGTTTTTATTGGTAGGATTTCAGTTAACTCTAATAGTGAGCTTTCAAATGTAATTAATAAAACCTTAGCTTATGAAAAGGCTACTTACATAAATCAAACAGGAACTTCTTGGTATGAAAGTGCTGCACTGTGTGGTGATCCATCATCATCAGGTAATTCAACTATGATTACAAATGAGTACGTTGAAAATATTTTAGATGTTTACGGTTTTAGTAACATCAATACAAATTATGGTAGTGGTAACTATGATAATTGGATGGAAAATGAACTACAAAGTGGCAGTCTATATATGAATTACAGAGGATATTATGGTTCTAGTGGTTTTGGTGGTAATGAAATAAATAGTGCTAATAATGGATATATGACTCCATTTGTTTCATTTATAACTTGTGGAACAGGAGATTTTAATTATACTTCTTTAAGCGAAGAATTTTTAACAGCTGGTAGTGTAACAAATCCTAAGGGAGCTGTTGCCGCTGTAGGAACAGCTACAACTGGGACTCATACTTTATTTAATAATATTATGTCTATGGGAATTTTTGATGGTATTTTTCCAAAGGATTTGAGAACTGCCGGAGCGGCAGTGGCAAATGGAAGATTATCATTGTACTCAACTTATCCATCAAATCCCAGTAATAAGGTTTCAATTTTTTCGCATTGGTTAAATTTAATAGGAGATCCTGCACTTCATTTATGGACTGATACGCCTAAGCAGATTATAGTAGATTTTGAAACTAATATTTCGTGGGGAACAAATTTTATAGATGTATTCGTCAATGATGAAAATGGAGAACCTGTTGAAAATGCAAAAATAACGTTAGTTAAAGATAATGATGAAATATTTTTATCAAGCTATACAAATTCTTTAGGAATGGCAACAATTTTACTTAATTATGATTCTCCTGGACAAACTTTTTTAACAATAACGAAAAAGAATTGTATCCCAATCGAAGAGGTTTTTGAGATTAATCAGCCTGATTCAAATATTAATCTTCACATACCAAGTATTATTATTTCTGATGAAAATAATCAAATTTCAAATGGAAATGGAGATGGCCTAATTAATCCTGGCGAAATCATAACTGTTTCCTTGCCTATAATCAATTATGGTTCAGTTTCTCATTCTAATTTAGTTGGTGTATTGACGTCTGATTCTGAATTAGTGAATATTATATATGGTATTGGACAGTATGACTCGATCGTTCCAGAGCAAATTGGATTTAGTAATAATAGTTATGTTATGGAGGTAATTGGCTCGGCCACCGATGTTGATAATTTAAATTTGAGATTTAATTTATCAAATGGTGATTCATCATGGGATTCAATTGTCCCTCTAAGCTTAAGTGCAGGTTTTCTTGCAGTAAACCAAGTACTTTATTTAAGTGATATTTCACCGGGGAATATTGCAGAAATATCAATTGATTTAGCAAATTTAGGTACAGCTAATTTAACTGATGTTAATATTGAAGTGTTACCATCAGGCTCACTAATAGATATAATTCAGCCTTATTCATCTTTTGGAAATATAGTTTTAGGTAATTCAGTTCAATCCTCTACTTCTAATCCTATTAGTTTATTTATCAATGGAAATACAATAAATGGTTCAACCATTCCAATCAATGCAAGACTGACAAGTTCAAATGGTTATGATCAAAATTTAATTTTCAATATACAAATTGGTGAAGTTACTGTTGAAGACCCACTAGGTCCGGATGAATATGGTTACTATATTTATGATTCTTCTGATTTAGGTTATAGTCTAGCTCCTATTTATGATTGGATTGAGATTGATAATGATTTTGGAGGTGATGGCGTAAATTTAAATTTGAGTGATAGTGGTGATGGAAACAATATTAACAATAGTCTTGCTATTATAGATTTACCCTTTGAGTTCACTTTTTATGGTATTTCATATGATAAAATAACTGTGAATACTAATGGTTGGATTGCTTTTGGTGAATCAAATTTAGAGTCCTTTAGAAATTATCCAATACCTGGTGCAGGTGGACCATCACCAATGCTTGCAGTCTTTTGGGATGATTTAAAAACAGGTAATAATGGAGAAATATATAAATATTTTGGAGATAATTATGTTATAATTGAGTGGTCTGAAATGAGAACTTATCCAAATAATGATTCACAGACTTTTCAAGTAATTTTGTTTGATAATACCAATCTAACTCCCACTGGAGATAATGAAATCTTAATGCAATATAAAGATTTCAATAATACCTCCAATGGTAATTTATCTGGATGGGGTAACACTCATGGAGGTTATTCTACTATTGGTATTGAAAATCATCTTTCTACAGTAGGTTTACAATATACTTTTAATAACTCATATCCTCAATCTGCAAGACCATTATATGATAGTAGTGCACTTTTTATAACTACAAGAAATCCAGTAGAAACACTTATGGGAGATGCAAATCAGGATGGTGAAGTGAATGTTTTAGATGTTGTAGTAATTGTCAACCACATTCTAGTTGTTGAATTGTTACCATCTATGGGAATTTATATATCTGATTTTGATAGTGATGGAAATATAACAGTATTGGATGTGATTCAAGTCATTCAGTATATATTAAATGAATAAAATATTTTTTTGGATCCAATTTTAACAACATTATCCGTCCTAGTGACAATTTTATTAGTTTTTGGTTTCCTGGAAAACTTCTTTCATCAAAAGTCTTTATCAAAGATTCCAATAAGAGTACATGTAAATGGAACTAGAGGTAAATCTAGTGTTACACGATTAATAGCTTCAGGATTGAGGGGTGGTGGATTAAGAACTTTTGCTAAAACTACAGGCACAACACCCAGAATAATTAATGAGAATGGTAAAGATGTTGAAATACATAGATTGAGAAGTGCTTCAATTGGTGAACAGGTAAAATTGATTCGTTACTTTTCAAATAAAAAACCTGATGCACTCATTATTGAATGTATGGCAGTCAATCCTCAATATCAGTGGGTTTCAGAACAGAAGATTGTAAAATCTACATTAGGAGTAATAACAAATGTTAGACCAGATCACTTAGATGAAATGGGATCAACTAATGAAGAGATAGCTTATTCTTTATCAAATACAATTCCATATAATTCAGAGATTATAACTGCAGAATACGAGAATTTTGAACCACTTAATAAAATTTCTAAAAAAAGAAACTCTAAAATTTTGCAATCTGATTTAGAAGATATAGATAAAGATTATATAGATAGATTTCCATTTATTGAACATCCAGAAAATTTAGCATTAGCTTTGAAAGTATGCTTAGCTTTGGGAGTAAATAAGAAAGATGCATTAAATGGTATGTTGAGTACAATTCCAGATCCAGGTGCACTTTTCATTTGGGATATAAAAAATAAAAAAAACAAATGTAAATTTATTAGTGGGTTTGCAGCTAATGATCCAAGTTCAACAAAAATGGTTTGGAATTTAGTTAACAGTAGGTTTAAATCAAAAAGTTGTATTTTTTTGAATACTAGAAACGATAGAAGGTACAGAACTGTTCAATTGGTTGATTTGGTTCTTAAAGATATAAAGCCGGATTTATTCATTATTAGAGCAGACAATTTGAGTTCAATTTTGAAAAGTTATGAATTTGATAAAAGAAAAATTGTGATTTTTAGTATGGATACTAAGCCAGATTTGGTTGTAGAAAAGATTTTAGGTTTGAATAATTTTTTTATACTAGGTATTGGAAATATTGTTGATTGGGGTGAACAATTTATTGATAAGTTAAAGGAGAATGTGTAATGGATTTTTTATATGGCACACCATATAATTATACTTATATAGCAATTGGATTGGGTATGGTTATTAGCCTTTTTTTAACCGAAACAATTGGTGTTATGGCAGGAGGAATAATTGTTCCTGGATATTTTGCCCTATATTTACATAATCCATTGATGGTCATAACTACTTTTTCAATAAGCTTGTTTACATATGCTACTGTTATGTTAATTTCCAAATTTATGCTGATTTATGGAAGAAGAAGATTGATTTTATGTCTTTTACTTGGGTTTTTGTTTGGTTATTTATTAAGAATCTTTTTAGATACAAATAGTTTTCAGCTATCAGTAAATAATAAGTTAATTGACCTAGAATATATTGGTTACATTATACCAGGTTTAATTGCATCCTGGATGGATAGACAAGGAGTTCTGAGAACAGTCTCTGTAATATTAATTGTTGCGAGTATAGTTAATTTATTTATGATGTTATTGTTTTATTTTGATCAGTACAGGATTTTATATGTTTAGACCTCAGATTCAGAAAACCAGTACATTATTTTTTATAGCTTTATTCAATTTAGTTTTAGTTTTTTTAGCTGTAAAATCTGAAACAAAAGTAAAAAAAATAGGTTATGAGGATAAAATAATTGCTGTAGAACTGATGGAGCAATTAATCTTTGAACTTAACAAAAATTTTATAATAGAAAAATCTAAGTTAGATTTGTACAACTCTGGTTTAATTGGATTACAAAATAGTCCCATTACAACCATTCAAGATAATGATAGTTTAATGTTTAAATCTAAATTGTTAACTACGCATCCTAATTTTGCTGCATTAATAGTTGAATTTTTTTATGATGCTGAAATTTCATCTGGAGATACTATCGCAGTTTCCATGACAGGTTCATTTCCAGGTGCAAATTTAGCTTTATTATCAGTTTGTGAAACAATGAATATTACTCCTATTATAATGTCATCTGCAGGCTCATCAGCTTGGGGAGCAAATAGAGTTGATTTATCTTGGCCAATTATTGAAAGTTACTTATTTGATAATAATTTCTTGAGAAATAGGAGTATTGTTTATTCAATGGGTGGAGATAATGACAACGGAGATAATCTTTCTGATAAAGGAATCGAAATTTTAGAATCGTCTATCCCTAACAATGTTAATTTCATTAACGAATTTAGCTTAATAGATAACATATCAAAAAAAATCAATTTCTTCGATAGTAATAGTAATAATTATAGCATGTATGTCAATATTGGAGGAGGTGCTTCATCACTGGGAAATGGATTAGATAAAGATTCCCTACAAGTGGGGTTAATAAATTTTTTAGATATTCAGGATATAGGTTTTAGTGAATTTAAAAAATCTATTTCTTATAATTTTTTAACCGAAAAATCAATTCCTATGCTTAATATTAAAAATATAATTAAATTAGTGCCTCAGGATTATGTCTCTGATATAATGACTGGAGATATGAAGGTGGGAAAAGGATCACTTTTTTATAAATATGATCCATATAATCCTTTTGTAATATCTTTATGCTTGCTCCTATCAATAGCATTAATTGTTGCAATTGGAATTTATAGCCATATACAAATTAAAAAAAGAATGGAGACACATGAAGTTGATTCTGTCGTTTAAAAAAATTTTATTATTTATAATTATTTGTTCTGCAATTTTCCCCAAAACGATTAAGCCTACTGGCAAAGAAGATATGCTTAAATTGGTCATTGAGACTAATGAAGGAAATAAAATCAGACCTTATTATATGATTGATAAAGATGGGTTGACGTACAAAGATTTTAAAGGTTTTAAATCAGGAGATAAAATTAGTCTTCAAATTATGTCAAGAACACACATGGCATCAAATAGTAATTCAAGTAAAAAATTTCAATTTGAATTAATTGTTATGGATGATTCTAAGGAGGTATCTAGAAGAGATTTAAGCTACAGAAAAAAGTCTACGAATGTTACTTCTCCAGAGAAAAAAGGTTTTTATTTTTCACACGCTGGGTATTGGTTTGAAGATATAAAGTTAACTAAAAAAACAAAAATAATTTTAAGATCAAAAATTAAAGGCCAAAAGATTTATGCCAGAATCATAGCAGATAAAAAAGACAAATTGTCAAAATCAGATACTTTTATCAAAACAGTTGATAGCCAAAAAAATATTATAGTTGAATATAAAAAAAATAACAATAGAATTAAATCAAAAGGATGGTTTTTAGTTGATAAAAATTTAGATCAACAGTTTATGATTCCATCCAACAAATTGGTTAGAGTTTTTTGTCGTTCAGTGATTGATGATATACCAAAAGATAATTATAATATCTCTGTTCATGAGAATGGTCAATGGATAGGAAATTATATGTTTGAGAAGCTGAAAACTGAGAATAATTCAAAGATTGTCACAGATTATAAAAAAATAAAAGATAAAACCCTGAGCAAGACTAGGTCTTTTTACTTAAATATTCCTGATTATAAATCAAATTATTCTTATTATACTTTTTCTTTGCCTAAAGATTCTAATGAAAATGATAAAGTTTTAATCAAAATTGTTGAGTATGAAAAATCTAAGAATTAGATTATTTTCTTACATTCTATTTGTAAGCCCAATTATAGCATTAAGCGATTTTTCTATAAACAATTCGTTTGGAATTGGTTATGATTCAAATCCTTTGAGACTGTCTAATAATGAAATAAATCAAATACCTGCTAATTCCAGTATTTTAAAGAATGCTAAATATGTTCATTCAAGATTTTTTAATTTTAAATCTGTTTTAAAATTTAAATCAAAATCGATTCTACCTAGAATAGATAAGAAAACTTTATATACAATTTCTTTCTCAGGTAAAATACATAATGACAATCAAGATAAAAGTGTATCTAGTTTAGGTATACAAATTGATAATCTATTAGGCAAATACAGACATTTTTATATTAATTATTTTTTTATGCCTGATTTTTATTTAAGAGAATATAAAGATGGCGATTTGGTTGTTGATAATTCTAGTATAGAAGATAATTTACAGTCTGCAAAATTTAGTATATCTAAATTGAGTTTTGCTTACTCCGAGAAGAGCTCACCCCAATTTCCAAAATTAAAGTTTGGCATATCTTATGAGAGGCAATTGTTTGATAAATTTTTTACTGAATTTGATCTAAATATTACAGGATTTTTCTCGCAAATTAATTTTAGATTAAATGATAGCATAACAATCTTTGATGATTGGACAAATATAGTACAAAAAGAAATTATGCTCTATTTCAGTCATGAAATTGCAGACAATTTTACATATTTAAATGGTCAGCTTACTACATTAAATGATGATAGAAGTTACAATCAAAGTAGAATTAAATTTATTTATAAAGAGTTAGTTGACACTTTGCCTTTTGTTGATAAAGTGAGAAGAATATACCAAATTGATTCTTACTTTAGATATAACACATCAAATATTATATCTGATGAACTGCATTATGGTAGGAGCCATAATGATGTAACTTTCACTTATTCCCTAAAATTTGATAATCATAAAATTTCTTTTTCAAAAAGAAACAGAGTCACAAAATCACCACAGTCTTGGGTAGAGAATTTAAAAAGTTTTAAGAGATATATAATATCATATACTTTTTACTTTGATAAAATAAAATTATGAAAAAAAATAGAATGATATATTTTGTATTTTTCTTATTATTTCTTTGTTGCGATAATGAGAATGATCCTTTTAACAGATCTGAGCCATACAGCTTAATAACTATTGATATTGGTGAGGTTAGAGATTTAGATTATTCAGAATCAAAAAAACAGCTTTTTGTTGGTACTGAATCAGAAGGGATTTACATCTTTGGAATAGATTCAATTAGTCTTAATGAGAATGACATCACATTATTTGGAGATGATATTTTAACAACTTTATATGAAAACATTGATTGGGGTATAGGTAAAGATATAAGAAGTATACAATATTCTGAAAAAACCGATATATTATATGCTCTCGATAGATTTGAATATACATATCACAATTATGTTCCATATCTAATGGGTAATACAAATTCTTTGGGATTGAGCTGCCCTGATACATTAATAACAAACATTTGTGCAGCAACGCAGACACACGCTACCAAATTTGCATTAGATGATTCAGGTGATTGGCCAGAGCTACATATTCTTTACAAGCACAACGCTGATAATGAACTTTACACCTCTGAATCATATTCAACTATCAAACTTATGGAATATGTTATTCCTCCACAGCAAACTTTAGAATTTTGTGATTTCATTGGTGTATGTGAAAATGAATCAATTAGTTTTTTAGATACCCTAGGATACAAGGTTAATGATATGTATTTTTCTGAAGATAAGATTTATATTTCAAACCCGAGAGATAATATTAATTCTTTTGAAATTTATCAAAAGCAAGGCAATTTAATTGATTCATATGAAACTGACTCTCAAGTAAAATCTATTTTTGCTTTAAATAATTATATAGTTGCTGGCACACAAAATGGATGTTACATAACGTTACTAGAAGAAAATGGTATATCTGATAGTGATGATTCTAAATTAAAGATAGCTGAAAACTTTACAGTCTATGATATATATTTTGATTCAATAACTAATAAGCTGATATTATCAACAGGAGCTGATGGAGTTCTAATATATAATTGGGATGGTAATTCATTGAATGTAAATGAAGAAATGAGATTATATTCATCCTATGCATTTACAGCAAGAATTATTAATGATGTTTATTATGTAGCAACTAAGAATGGTTTAGAAATTTATAATATAGGGGACTAATATGAAATTTAAATTTTTATTTTTTATAATAGTAGGTTTTTTATTTTCACAATATGACTGGCAAGATAATGGAGTTTCTGTAAGGCAAGGTATCCATATCGAATGGCAAAGAACAGGTGATAATGGAAGTGATGGAGAAATGATTTTTGCATGGTCAGATACTAGATTTGGTGGCAGAGATATTTATGCCCAAAAAGTTGATGTAAATGGTAATAATATGTGGGGTTCTGAAGGTTCTCCTGTTGTAGTTCAGCCTGGTAGGCAAGAAGACCCTATTTTAATTACTGATGGAAATGGAGGTGCATACATAATTTGGGTTGATTATAGAGATGAGCCTGATTATGGAGATATTTATGCTCAACATATAAATTCTCAAGGAGTTATATCCTGGGATGAATCTGGAATCCCTTTAACAAATGTTCCTGGAAAACAAGTTGCTCCAAATGCGGCATCTGACGGAATTGGTGGAGTTTTTGTAATATGGAATGATTTATCTGTAAGTACTTTAGGTCATACCTATGGCACGCATTTGACACCCGATGTAAATGAAATAATCGCACCAGGAACTGGAGTTCCTATTATTTCAAATGATTCAGACCATGCTGGAGTAAGTATTGAAAGAGCAGCAGATGGAAGTGCTATTCTAGTTTGGGCAGATGATCGTAATGTTGATGTTTCAGATTCTGGAATAGATATTTTTACGCAAAGAATTGATACCAGTTGTAATACATTGTGGTCAAATCCAGAAGAAGGAGGAATACCTCTATGTACTGCACCGGGATCACAGGAATATATTAAAGTTACATATTACAGTCAGACTGTTTCCGCAGTAGTTTGGGAAGATAAGAGATTTAATGAAAATATCGGAGATATTTTTATACAATATGTTGATATGGATGGAAACGTAATGCTTGATCCTAATGGAGAGATATTATGTGATCATCCTGCAAATCAAATTAAGCCAAGGGCTAAAGGCGATGAAAATGGTGTATATGTTGTATGGGAAGATTCAAGAAATGGACCAGGTGATATTTATGTACAGAAACATACACTAGATGGAGGTCCACAATTAGATCAAAATGGTTTAGGTATTTGTACAGCCTCAGGTACCCAAGATCAACCACGTTTAACTTCTGATGGTAATGGTGGTTCATATATTGTTTGGATGGATGAGAGATTTGCTCCATTCCCAGAAACTGAAATATTTATGCAACATATTGATTCAAATGGTAATTTGTCTTTTGTTGAGAATGGAGAAGCAGTCTGTGATGCGCAAGGTTTTCAGTTTAATCCTTTGGTAAGAAATGATGGTAACGGAAACGTTTTTGCTGTTTGGGGTGATATGAGAACAGGTAGTATAGGTTTATATGTACAACATTTATCCCCCTCTTCGGGTATTAGCTTACAGGAAGAAGGTATTGAGTTATATTTTGGAATTGATGGAAATGGATTGAGTGCTAAAACTTTATACTTAGGTAATAATGAAACATTAATTTATTGGGAAGATCGAAGATTAGGAGTCATTGCGGATTTAACATATGGTCAGAAAGTATATGATGGCTGGCAAGATGCAGTTGAACCAAATGGAATTAAACTTTGTAATAACCCATATCAGGTTACTCCTAAAGCTGAACTTGGTAATCTATCTGGTGATATTTTATTAGGTTTTGGTCAGGCATTTGGAGATATAGCTCTTCATTATCAACCATTAAATAATAATTTAGAAATGATTGGAAATACCAATGAGGGTATACCAGTATTCGAATCTTTTACTCCACAAAATAATTATGATTTAGCTATAAATAGTATTGGTGATGTTTATTTTGTATTTTCTGATCAAAGAAATTTTATAGATAGTGATATATATCTACAAAAATATAGTGGATTCTCTAACTCTTTTTCAGAACCTCTTTTAATTGTTGATAATTTCTTTGTTGATGATAATGTGAAATTTATTGAAACTACTTCTGATGATGGGTGTTTGATTGCTTATGATAGTGGTGATTTTAGTGGTACCAGAGCATATTTACAAGCTCTAGATTCAAGTGGAAATATTTTATCTGCTTTTTCTGGTGGCATTAGGCTTTCAACAAACGAGAGTGATCAATTTATAAAAGGTTTATTAAAAACCGATTCTGGATATTTTATTTTGTGGAAAGATCAGAGGTCTGGTTCTTCTGATTTATACGCACAAATGGTTAGTTTTGATGGAGCTATTTTAGGTCCTCAAGATGGTTTTGCAATTACTACTGCGCAAAATGATCAGCAAGATCCAACGTTGACCTATAATGAGGTTTCAAACGAGATAATGGTTTGTTGGGAAGATTTTAGAGATGGTGATGATTTTGATATTTATTGTGTTACAGTTAATGAGGAGACATTAGTAGTTAGTGATGAAATAGATTTATGTACTTTTTCTGGCAACCAAAAATCACCAAATGTACATTCTACATTAGATGGTTCATATCTATTTGCTTGGGAAGATTCTAGAGGTAGTGTAACTTCTAATATTTATTTTCAGCAAATGCAAAATGGAAATTTCATTTATGATGTTAATGGAATTGTAATGTGCGATGCAGATTTTAATCAATTTAACCCACAAATTGATTTATATGATGAAAATTCTAATAAATATATGATATATTGGGACGATTTAAGGAGTTCTGGTAAGGAAGATTTAACTAATATTTATGTTCAGTCTGTTACGGTTAATTCCAATAGTGTAATGCTTGGTGACCTTAATTTTGATGGCGTTTTAAACGTTATAGATGTTGTTAGTTTGGTAAACGGAATCCTAGGTAATAATTTATCACCAAACCAAGCATTAGCTGGTGATATGAATGATGATGGAACTATTAATGTAATTGATATTGTTTCTTTGGTAAATTTAATTTTATCATAAAGGATTGTTGATGTTAAAAAAAATTTTGTATATAATTTTAATATCATCTTTTGTTTACACTCAATCAGAGCTGTCAGAGAGATATACATCTCTAGATGAAATAGAAACACAGTTAAATTTGTGGTATGATGAATTTGGCTCTAATCAAAATCCTTATCCTTTTTATCCTGGTGATGAGGGAATTATTTATCATCACGAAATTATAGGTTATTCAGGTGTAGATAATCTTCCTATTTGGGCAGTTAAACTTACTTTAAATGCAGATTTGAATGAAGACAAGCCTAAAGCATTGATATTAGGTCAATGTCATGCCGAAGAAATTTATGGTGTTGAGATTGCTATGGACCTAATTAAATGGATGTTATACCCAATGGATCATCCGTCTCAAATTCAATCAATTCTTTCTATTATGACCAATGCTGAAATTTGGATTGTTCCAACACATAATCCAGAGGGACTTTCTGTTGTTCATGGGTTTTATGATGAATTAAATCAATTTAATCAAGATGTGTATTATAGGAAAAATAAATATGACGCTAATAACAATGGTGTTTTTGATTTTGTTATTGGAATAGGGAATGATTATGATGGAGTCGATTTAAATAGAAACTATGATTTTAATTGGATTTTTGGGGATGTAATTTATTCTACAGATTCTGGATGTGGAGCAAACCCATCTTACATAGCTAATTATGATTATTACAGAGGTCCTGCTCCCTTTTCTGAAAGCGAGGTTATTGCAATTAGAGATTTTGTATTAAGTAAAAACTTTTTACTTTCCATAGCATATCATAGTTCTAGGTCTGGATGTGTGGCAGAAAAAGTAATATACCCATGGGAGTGGGATGTAAATAAAAAATCTCCTGATTTTGATATTATTTCCAGATTAGGATTTGAAATGTCACAGTTATTACCAAAGGAAGCTGAATCAGGTTTTTATGCTTCAGCAAGTAGTATAAGTAGAAGAGGTAACGCACACGATTGGACTTATGCTAATACTGGATGCATTCAATATTTGGTTGAAGTTGGTACAGAGAATATGCAGTCAAGCGATGTACAAGTTATTGAAGATACGATTGAAAAAAACATAATGAGTGCATTACATTTACTTAAAAGAACAGCAGGTACAAATATTCAAAATGGACCTGAAAAGTATCAAATTACTGGCCTTATAACTGATGCAGTAACTGGTGTTCCACTTCAAGCAGAGGTTTGGATAGATGAGTTGAATGGTCCAATGCTTAAGCCAAGATACTCAGATGAGTTTGGTCGTTATCGTAGATTGTTAATTGAAGGTACATATAATATTAATTTTAAATTATTTGGATATGAGGAACAAATGCATACATTTGTGCCATCAAGTTCTCAAATTACACAATATAATGTTTTGATGCAGCCTAAAGATTATTATAGTCTATCAATAGACCTAGAGTTGCCTCCTGTTTTTGATGAATCAATTTATACAGTAATTAATTCAGAAACATACAATGATACAATAATTGGAAATAATAATCTTGAATTAAATCTACCTGAAGATAACTATGATATTATGATTTATTCAGACAATTTATTCCCTGAATCATTTACTATTAATCTTGATTCTAATATTGAATTATTTAAAGATTTAAAATGGAAATCTACTATTTTTTACGATGACTTTTCTTCATCAAATAATTGGGCAAATGAAGGTTGGAGCATCGATGATGGAGTACTATCTACTCAATCTGATTTGTTGTATGATAACAACTTGGATATTCACCTAACTTCTTACAAAGTTTTTGAGCCAGGAGACTATGTAGCAAAAGCAAATTTTAAAAGAGAGATTGAGTGGGATAATGATTATTTAAATATAGGTTTTAGTACTTCAAGTCATAGCTTTGTTGGGGAAACCTTTTCAGATCATGAATACCAATGGATAGATACATTTATTCCACTAACTTTAAATGAACTAGGTAATTTCTCATTTAATTTTGTATCAGATGCAAGTTTAGACTATAGGGGTGTTAATATTGATTATTTATCTGTTTATGAAAAACCAATTGGTGAATGTAGTAAAAAAGATTTAAATCAAGATGCATTAATAAACATTTTAGATATTAATCATCTAGTAAATCTAATTTTAATAGGAAATTCTAATTCATTTGAAAAATGTGTTGGAGATTGTTATGAAGATGGCATTTTAAATGTTATCGATTTAGTTGAAATTGTAAATTTTATTTTAGAAATTAATTAAGGAATTATTTTATGAGTAAGGTATTACGTTTTATATTGTTAGTCACAGTTTTTACTTTGATTTTTGGAGAGTCTAGACCCTTAGTTATGAAAGCATTTGATGAATTAAATGAATATTCAAACTATAATAGAGGAACTTACTTAATTCTTTTACCACAGGGTTTGAATGAGGTTTTTTTGACAAATCCAAATTATGGTGGTGATTTTGTAAAGTTTAAAAGAACTCAGGGTTTTGATGTTGAAGTATTGACAGTTCAAGCAGGTTTAACTGCTCAAGAAATTAAAGATTCTATAATTATGCCTTTTTATCAACAAAATCCTATGTTGGAGTATGTTTTGCTAGTTGGTGATGTTAATGGCTCATTTGAAATGCCAACATTTACAATTCCATCTTATAATGAAGAAGATATAGATGTAACTGATTATCCGTACACATTTAGTGATGATGCATACAATCCTCATTTCTTTCTTGGGAGATGGCCTATAAGAACAACTGCAGATTTTTTGAATATTAAAAGTAGAAGTATACAGTATGTGACAATGGATAATGTTACAGATTATTCGTATTTAAATAAAGCAATGTTAGTTGCAGGTAATTATAAAACAGCTGAAGGTGAGGAAGTACCACCTAATCAATGGCCTGTTACCCCGGTTTGGACTTCACTTTGGTTAATGGAAGAATGGCAAGATTTTGGCTATACTCAAATAGATACTGCTTTTTTTCATCAATATAATTGGGAGACAGCTGAATATAACCCTACTATTCCTAATACATGGAATGAGGGTGTTGGAATCATTAATTACAGGGGATGGGGAGATGGAAATGGCTGGCATAAACCATATTTTCATAAAGAGGAATTAGAGTCACTAAACAATGGTTGGAATCTTCCAATCGTATTAAGTTTTGTTTGCAATACAGGTGATTTTGGTAATGATTATAGTGGTTCTGGTTTACCTAAATGTTTTGGGGAAGTTATGGTTACTGCAGGTAGTGTTATTAATCCAAAAGGTGCTGCTGCTATGGTTGGGCCATCAGATCTAGATACAGATACAAGATTTAATAATGTTATATGTGGAGAAATGTGGGATGCTCTTTTAGAGCAAGAGGCTACTGAATTAGCCCAAGCCTTGCATGTTGGTAAGCAAAGTTTAACCTATGAATTTTCTGGATTATCTGCACCTGATGGAACAGTAATAGATTATTTTTATCATCACATTTATAGCGTTATTGGAGATCCTAGTATACCAGTAAGGTTACTAGAACCTGGGACTATTGCTACAGATATTCAATCTACTGATTTAACATCATCCTACATTAGTTTAAATCTTACTGATCAATCAGATAATACTGCTTTAGTTGGTGTGGTTGGTGCACTATTAGGCTCTAATGGTGAATTAATTGCAAAATCAGTTTCAAATAGTGAAGGTCTACTCATAATTGATTTTCCTACAGATACAACATCAAATTTAACTTTATATTTAAATTCCCCTCAATTCAGACAAAAAGTAATTGAGCTTAATTACTTGTCAGATGATGGGTCTTCTTTTACAGGTCTAGTGCCTTTAGATTTTGATATTGATTTGAGTTGGATATACGAATATAGCGCATATGACACTGTTGACTATATTCCTTCAGATTATGATCAAACAATTTATTTTTCTTTTTCAATATTTAACTCTTCAAACGAACAGGTTTCATTTGATTTTAATCTTTCATCTCCTAGTGAATTTATTGGTGAAGCATCTTGCTATGATGATGGGTCGACTCAAAATATGATTGATGATTGTTTTACTGTTTCAAATTGTTATCCTAATCAATATTGTGATGTTAATACAATGGTTCTTACGACTAGTTCGGGTGCAACTCCTGGTGATAAAATACCTTTTACATTTTCGGTTCTAAGCGAAGAGTATGAGATTGAAGATTTTAATTTTGAGCTCACTGTAAGTGAGCAATATGGTTCTTACGCTGCTTCACTTCCATCACTGCAAAGCGAATATGGTTATAAGGCATATGATAATACAGATATAGACTTTAATGAAGCGCCCATATATGATTGGGTTGAAATTAATCAAATTGGTACAAATCTTAACTTGACAGACGATTCTGTTATCAATGATGTTCAAATAGGTTTTGATTTTAATTATTTTGGTGAAACATACAATTCAATGACTGTTTGTTCAAATGGCTGGACATCATTTGAGCCCTGCGGTCTTAGTCATTTTTGGAATTTTTCAATACCAAATCCAATGGGACCATCAGGAATGCTTGCACCATTTATGGACGATTTAGATGATGACGATGGAAATGAGCCATTCAATGTTTATTCTTACAATGATGGAAATGGAAGATTTATTATCCAATGGGATAATGTATCTAATGGTGAAGATGATCAGAATTGTCCAGATTGTATAAAGGAAACATTTCAAATGATTTTACATGATCCAAATGTTTATCAAACTGCTACTGGTGATGGTGATATAATTTTTCAGTACAAAGAAATACATGATATTGATCAAAATGGTAATTATTCAACAATTGGAATTGAGTCTCCTGATCAGGATGATGGTGTCCAGTACTTATTTTCTAGTAGGCCAGAACTGGGTTCATTTTGGGAACTAAGTGAAAATGGATTTTATGAAAATATTGCTGTTAAGTTCACTACTGGTGAGTTTAATGAAAACTCGCAGTGTGGTCAAATGGATATAACTGGAGATGGTATAGTTAATGTTATAGATATTGTATCTCTGGTTAATTTAATTTTATCATCTAATATTATTGATGATACAGTTTTATGCTCGTATGATTTGACTAGTGATGGAATCATTAATGTTATAGATATTGTATTGTTGGTTAATTACATTTTACAGTAAGTGATGCTCGATAAAAACTTTTCATATAAAAGAGAAGTTTTAAGAAAACTTATCCACTTTAGTTCAGCCATTTTTCCGATTATATTGTTTTATTTTGGAAAGAATATATCTATTCCAATATTCTTTATTTTTGCTTTGACTTTTATAGTTTTCGATTTTCTCAGGATGAAAAATATACAAATTAAAAAATTATATTTATTTTTCTTTAATTATGTAACACGTCCTTCTGAGGAAAGTAAATTGACAGGGGCAACATATGTTTTTATTTCAATTTTATTTGTAAGTATTTTTTATAATAAAGAAATAGCCCTTGCATCTTTATTGATAATGAGTATTTCAGATCCATTTGCTGCATTGATTGGAAGGTCTTTTGGAAGTTTTTCGATTTTAAATAAAAGCTTAGAGGGCTCAATATCATTTTTTATAATAACTTTTTTGATTTTATTTTTACTTAATTTTAATAGTTTGACTATTTTAATTGTTGCTTTATTTTGTACTATTATTGAGTTATTTTCAAAAAAGATTAAAATTGATGATAATTTACTAGTACCTATTTGTGCATCATTAATTTTATCAGTCTTCTAAAATTTTATATATATTTTCAGGCGGTCTTCCAATCACCGCTTTATTTTTAATTATTATTATTGGTCTTTCCATTATTTTGGGGTATTTGACCATTTCCTTAATTATCAAGTCTTTTTTGTCAGCAATTTTATCTAGATTATTATTTTTGAAGTCCTTTTCATTTTTTCTTATTATATCAATTGGTTCGCAATTTAACATAGTACATAAATTTTCAATTTCAATTTCATTTGGAGGGTTTTTCAAATACTTGATTATTTTAAAATCAAGATTGCTTTTTTCTAAAATCTCAACAGATTTTCTGCTTTTACTTCAATTTGGATTATGATAGATTATATTCATTATAATTTTAAGTTTTATTTATATAATTATTAATTTATTTAGATAAATATAATAATTTCTTAATATTATTTGCAATTATGGATTATTCTTATTAAAATCTAAGATAATTCACTGTGTTGTTATTCATGTTAGATAAGAAAGATAAGGCTATATTAGATATTTTATCTGTTTCTGGTAGAGAATCTGCAAGTAGTATTTCTGAAAAAATTGGTATGTCTACCCCAGCAGTTATAGATAGAATAAATAAATTACAAGATGCCGATGTTATCCAGGGTTATACGGCTAAAATTAATTATTCAAAGCTTGGTATGGATATTTCAGCATTAATTACCTTAATTTCAGAGTCTTCTGAACATTATTACGAAGTAATTGAGTTGGCTAAATCAATGCATGAAGTTGTTAAATGTTTTGCTACAACTGGAACAGGTTCTCATGTCTTGCTAATTAGGACAAAAGATACTAATACTTTGGAAAAATTTTTAAGAAAAGTACAGCAATGGCCTGGAATAATTAGAACTGAGACACAGTTAATTTTATCATCTAATAAACACTAAATATAAAGGAGAAAAAATGGGAAATGTAATGGCTGAATATATTTGGATTGATGGCCACAAGCCAACAGCTAATTTAAGAAGTAAAACTAAAATTCTAGAAACAAAAGTTAATGATGTATCAGAACTTCCAGAATGGGGTTTTGATGGTTCAAGTACGATGCAGGCTGAGGGTCATTTTAGTGATTGTTTGTTAAAACCTGTATATATTATGAACGATCCTATTAGAGGTGGTGATAATATTTTAGTAATGTGTGAGGTATTTAATGCTGATGGTAGTGTTCATGAAAGCAATAAAAGAGCTGCTTTAAGAGAGGTTGCTGAAAAATATGCAAATCAAGACGCATGGTTTGGTATTGAGCAAGAGTATACATTTTTTGATGGAATAAAACCTCTGGGATGGCCAGATAATGGTTTCCCAGCTCCACAAGGTGGTTATTATTGCGGCGTTGGTTCAGATGAAGTTTTTGGTAGAGAAATTGTTGAAGATCATATGCATGCATGCATAGATGCAGGTATTAAAATTTCAGGTATAAACGCTGAAGTTATGCCAGGACAGTGGGAGTTTCAGGTAGGTCCATGTGGTCCATTAGAAGTATCTGATCAACTATGGATTGCAAGATGGCTTTTATACAGAATTGGAGAAGATTATGGTGTTAGTGCTACGCTTGACCCTAAACCGGTCAAAGGAGATTGGAATGGAGCTGGTGCACATGCAAATTTTAGTACAAAAATGATGAGAGAGGCAGGAGGTATGGAAGTGATAGAAAATGCATGTATGGCTTTAGGTAAAAAACATGAAGAGCATATCGCAGTTTATGGTTCCGGTAATGAAGATAGGTTAACTGGACTTCATGAAACTTGTAGTATTAAAGAGTTTCGATATGGAGTAAGCGATAGAGGAGCATCCATCAGAATACCTATGGGTACAGCAAATGCAGGGTATGGATATTTAGAAGATAGGAGACCATCTGCTAATGTAGATCCATATCAACTTTGCTTTATGCTAATGAAAACCTGCTGTGAAAATCAAATGGCTGAGGTTTAAATTATAAATTAGGGGCTGCTAACTAGTAGCCCCTAAAAAAAATATAGAAAAAATTAAATAAATTCTTACCTTTTATAGCACTATAACTTTTAATTTTTTACAAAATAAATGTTTTTAAGCATATTATATAATTTTCAACAAAGCATATCTCAATTTTATCTTTTTATTGAAGCATATCATTTACCAATTTTCTTATTAATTCTTTTATTGATGGTTTTTTCTTTCATATTAGAATTACTACCAATGGAAGTTACAGCATTAGCAACATTAGGATTATTATGGTTCTTCAATATTTTAACTATTGAAGAATCGATAAGTGGTTTTGGAAATAAAGCTGTGGTAACAATTGGTGCAATTTTTATTATTAGTAAGTCTTTAGTTAAAACTGGATTTTTAGAAGTTTTTATTGATTATTTTTACAGAATTGGTGGAAATTGGAAATGGATTTCATTCACAATTTTTTTCATAATGGTATCAGTTATATCTGGATTTATAAATAATACTGCTGCCGTTGCAATTTTTATTCCATTAGCAATCAATTTGTGCCAAAAATTTCATATCAGTCCAACAAAAATTTTACTTCCATTATCTTATGCTGCAATTTTTGGAGGAACTTTAACTTTAATTGGTACATCAACCAATTTACTAGTTAACTCATTTCTAGAATCAAACAATTTACAGACTTTTAGAATGTTTGAATTTACTAAGCTTGGTCTAGTATTTTTAATAATTGGCACATTGTATAATTTAATTATTAGTAAGTGGTTTTTACCATCTAGAGCAATAACTACTTCTTTAACACAGAAATATCACATGAGAACTTTTTTGACAGAATTTAAAATTACAGAAAAATCTCCCCTCAATAATTCATCATTTAGGATATTAAATATTAAAAAATATTTTGATGTTCAAATCCTTAAAATTATTAGAGATAAAAAAGAGATTGTAAATGATTTAAGATTTTCTACTTTAAAAAAAGAAGATGTTATTATTTGTCAAATTAATATCAAAGATATAATTAAGTTTAAAGATAAATATAAGTTACTTCTTTTATCAGAGATTAAGATAAATCAGCAGGAGCTTGCTGGTGATAATTATATTCTAGTTGAAGGATTAATCCCAGATCATTCTAATTTAATAAATAAAACAGTAAGTCAAATTGATTTTAGAAAAAAATTCAGTTCATTTGTTTTAGCTATTAAAAGACAAACTGAATTATTAAGAGATAAAGTTGCTCACATTAACCTTAAATTTTCTGATACTCTATTAATAATGCTTCCTAAAAATAAGTTAGATTCATTACGATCTTCAAATGATTTAATAATTTTAGAAGAATTAGATATCCAATTAAGATATCAGAAGTATTGGTGGTTATCAATTTTAATTTTTCCTCTAATTATGATAGTTGCATCTTTTAATCTACTGACCATAGTTGAAGCAACAGTTATAGGTGCTATAATTCTACTTGTTTTAAGATCTATTTCTATGGAAGAAGCATATGAATCAATTAATTGGGCAGTTATTTTTTTGATTGCATTGTTAGTCCCAATAGGAATTGCTATGGAAAAAACAGGTACAGGTGAATTTATTAGTTCTTGGATATTAGATTTAGCCCAATATATTGGTAATAATCCAGACACTCAGGCAACGAGAGTAATTTCAATCTTATATCTGATAACTTTTGTTACTTCAGCATTCGTATCAAATGCGGCTGTTGCAATCATATTATCACCAATTGCTATTATATTAGGACAACATTTTCAAACTTTAGGAATTGATCCAACCAGAGGTATGTTAATGGCTGTATGTTTTGGTGCTTCAGCAAGTTTTATGACACCAATTGGTTATCAAACAAATTTAATGGTTTTTGCACCAGGACAATATAGATTTAAGGATTTCATGTACATGGGTATTCCTTTAACAATAATTTTTTGGTTAACTGCAAGTTATTTAATACCAGTTTATTGGCCATTTAAGTAATTTTTTTATTCAAAAAAAACTTCTATTCTTTCTAAGAAAATATTAAATTCTAACTATACACAACATGTCCATTTTAACAAATTGATACAAAAATTCGTTATTAGTATTGATGTGATTATAAAATATTAGATAAAGGTATTCAAAAGAATTTTAACTGAGAAAGGAAATGATAATGATTAATTGCAATAATTCTATTTTTAAAAAGTCTTTTTTGACTTTATTATTTTTTATGAGTTTTATATTTGCAGATCCAACTGATGGATGTGAATTAGAAACCAATCAAGTATATTTAACCGCTTCTGGAGATGTCCTCTATAATTCAGATACAGATATTGCTGGATTCCAATTTAG
>CETL01020876.1_pt1 | contig 35092 bp, 38 predicted proteins | sample 356371 | NCBI WGS metagenome assembly CETL01 (sample SAMEA2622518, study PRJEB7988) | marine metagenome | biome: marine biome (ENVO:00000447); feature: surface water layer (ENVO:00002042); material: "saline water (ENVO:00002010), including plankton (ENVO:xxxxxxxx)" | depth 5 m | reverse complement strand
ACGCCCACAAGGGTCTATAAATATAATTTGAAGCTAAACAAAAACACTTTGCGTATATAAAATATTAGATATGGTTGAAGATTACGAATATGGTAGATATTTACTATTAGAATCTTTCAAATCTTTTATTCAAAAAATCCAACTTTCCAATGACTTAAATGTATCAATTGTTGGTGGTTCTAAGAAAGAACCTGAACTTATTGCACTTAGAGAGCTTGGTTATAATGTCAAACTCGAACTTTATGGAATTGAATACTACGAAACACTTCTTGACTTAAATAAAAAAAACAACATAAAAGAAGTAGAGTGCGATTTGTTAATATGTTCCAATGTTTTAGAACACATATGGAATATTGAAAATTTTTTTGAAAATATTAAAAATTTAACAAATAAAAAAACAATAGTTTATATAAATTGTCCTAAATCAAATATGGAACACGGATCTCCAGAATATTACTCTGCAGGCTATTCGAAAGATTTTTTGATAAAAAATTTAGAGTTTAAGAATTTTAATGTTTTAGAAGCAGGTGAAGTAGGTTCTGAAAGATACTATAAAAGCATACATTTACTTCAGGCTTGGTACACAAAAGATGATATCGAGGCAAAATATAGATTCAAAGAAAACTCTTTTCTGTATAAATTTAAACACTTAGCAAAACTATATAATTTAGGTCATTATTTATCACTATCTAGAGCATCAAATAACAATAACGATTCTGCATTTATGACGAATTCTTACATATTTGCGAAAAAAAATTAATTATTTATGAAATAATCCGATATTTTATTGTATTAAACAAATAAAAAAGTCCGTCAGAGGTCTTAATTTTCTTTCCATCCTCATAAGTCCTTCCTTCGTAGCTTATAGGGTGTTCAATAATTGAATTGTTAGTCTTTAGATATTTACTTAGTAATTCAATTTCAATTGAAAAACCTTTTTCTTTTAGTTCAAAATTTTTAAATACTTTTGTTGGTAATATTTTGTAACAAGTTGCTATATCAGAAATTTTTTTTTGAAAAACAATTGAAAAAAATAAAGAAAGAAATTTATTTGCATAGAAAGTTCTAGAATATCTGTTTTTTCTGTCTTTATTCCCAATAAATCTTGAACCTAAAATCAATGAATTAGGATTTTCAAAAGTGTGATTGAACATTTCTTTTAGATCAAAAGGGTCGTACTCTAAATCTCCATCATGAATAGCAATATGAGATGAATTTACTAAATTGTTTACCGAGGATAGTGCTGCTCCTTTTCCTTGATTTCTATCTAGTCTCAAATAATTAATAGTTTCATTTTTGCTTGCAAAATTTTTTGCTATTTTTGATGAACCATCAGTAGAACAATCATCAACTAAATAAATTTCATCAGCAATTTGGGTTTTAATTAATCTATTGATTGATGTTTCCAAAAATTGTTCTTCGTTGTAAAAAGGAATTATTACAGATAAGGAATTCATCTTTTAAGTCTAATATTTTAAAACTTGAATAAGCTTTCATGAATTATATTTTTGCTACTATTTTATAAAACAGTTGTTAACTATGAATAATAAGCTTTTAAACAAAATTGAAACTCTAACATTTGGAATAGTTTCAATTTCAATTTTATATGTTCTTATTTACAACTTACTTCATTATGATCCTATTCAAGGATATGATGGTGATGCTCATCATGCATACGTGCAAAACTTTTTAAATCTTTATATACCGGGAAGACTAAATCAACCATCATCAAATTTAACATATGAATTTTTCAGTCCTCCCTTTCCTTATTTGTTTCCTGCATTTGTAAATGAAATTTGTAAAAGTTATTTTTCCCTTGAAAATATATACGAGACCTGCCAGAAAATTTATGGTTTTATAAATATAATCTTTCAAAGCTTTATGTACTTGGTGCTTCTTTACCTTTATATGAAAATTGTGAAACTATTCAATGGAACTGACAAAAAAATTTATCTATCTGTTCTACTTGTACTTGGTTTATTCACCGCAAACTACAGATCAATTGGGATGATAAGGGCTGAGACTTATATATTACTTCTAAATTCATTCTTGCTATATAGATTTTTATTATTATTAAAAAAATCTTTTGCATATGACAAATCAGATATATTTTATTTTGGCTTTACCATCGGACTTTTGGCATTGAGCAGACAATGGGCTTTTTTATTATTTCCTGCGTATTTTCTTTTGTACTTTTTTATAAAAAAAGAACATAAGTTAAGATACTTTAAATTTTTAACTTATACTTTCTTTATTGGTTTTTTAATTTCATCATGGTTCTATATAAATTTATATATTGAATATGGTTCCTTTACAAAGTTTAACCAAGAACCAATACCATTTAGTTTAAAAAATCAACCTTTAAGTTTTTATTTACCCATTGGAAATGAAGCATCCATGGTATTTACAAAACCAATAAGACCCTATTTCCAAAATCAATTTTTACCAATTCTATACTCTGACTTATGGGGTGATTACTGGGGTTATTTTACATTCACAAGTAGAAATCTTGAAATTGGAAGAAATCAATTAATAATTGGTGATTATCTTGCAAGAGTAAACATAGTCTCCTTGATCCCAACCCTCTTACTCTTTTCAGGTCTGAGACATAGTTTTAAATATATAAAAAATGTAGATAGGTCATTTATAAAGTACTTTAATCTATACCTCTCAATTGCAGTTTTTATAAGCTTATTTGGTTATTTATGGTTTTTAATTAGTTTTCCACAACCTGGTGGAGATACAAATAAAGCAACTTATATTATTCATTTGTTCCATCTGTTGGGGTTAATGGCAGTATTTAGATTAGAAGATCTAAAACAAAAAAACTATCGTAGCTATTTTTCAATTATGTTGATTTTATTTTTTGTTTTTCTACATAACTTATCAGCTATGATGAGTCACTTTCCTAGAATTGTTTAATATTTATTGTATGATACCTAAAGTAATTTATAGAACTTGGTACACAAAAAGGGTACATAGAAATGTTAAAAAAGAACACAAAAAAATTATTGAATTAAATCCAAACTATTCTCAGATTATTTATACGGATAAGGAAATTGATGATTTTGTCAAAGATACCTATGAAAAAGATATATTTAATTCATTTGTTTCACTAAAAAATATCGTTGCAAAAGCCGATTTTTGGAGATATCTAATTTTATATGAAAGTGGTGGAGTTTATCTCGACATGGATTCGACTATTAATAAAAGTCTTGATGAAATAATCGAAAGTAACAATGACGCTGTATTAAGTGTTGAGGGTAATAATATGTATGTAGTTCAGTGGGCACTGATATTTAATAAAAGACATAAAATTCTCGAATATGCAATTGAAAATATTTTGCAAAACATGTCTAGAGGATTACACAAAAACGATATTCATAAATTGACTGGACCTCATACATTTACAAAAGCAGTAACTAAGTTTCTGCATGAAAACAATTTAGATGAAGGAATAGAAAACTTTGATAAAGAAAAAGTTGTCGAAGTTAACAAAAATCAAAATATTACAAAAATTTTTGGGTTAGATTACAATCAATATTTTATATTTAAGCATGAGTCAGCTGAATTTTTAAATAGTAAATACCCTCATTGGTGGACTACCCAAAAATTAAATGATGTTTATTGATGCCATTTTTAAAGTCTATTTAATTTTGTCTGAGACAATTAGAAAAAAAGTTGAAATTAATAAATAAATCAGAATCATAAGTCTTGAGTAACCATAGACTCTAAAAGCTAAATAAATTGTAGATATAGATACTAAATTAATAAAAAAATAGAAACTGATTTTTAAATGAAAAATTAAATAAACTTCGATAAATGGTTTAAAGAAAAGAGTAAGAACCACTGTAAGAAAAGCAACTGAAATTGATATTAGGATAAATACGATGTCATAAGATACGTTTTGAAATACATAAAATATATCAATGTCTCTTTTAAATTGATCAACATCAATAAACAAACTTAATTTAAGTGTGTAAAAGTTAAGAATCGATATTGTTAGTATACGAATTAAAGCTTTATTCATTGTTTACGTTCATTTTATAAACTGTTTTAAAAATTTGTCCATCAATAATTTCTAAATCAACTTCTGCATTTAAACATCTAGTATTAGACCAACATTGATCACTATCCCTTGCAAGAACCCATCCATTTTTGAATGGTTCAAATCCAATTTCGTTATTTATCTCATTATTTGTTCTAGGATCAAAGATTCTAAACTCCTCATTATTAAGTAGTGATAAATAGGAAGATGATCTCACAACAAGAAAAAGAGATGCGATAACAAGTGTAGAAGTTAACAAAATAGGAATTTTTTTAAAAGTGTCTTTTGAGAAAAAACCAATTAATGAGATTACTAGCAGACAAACACCAACAGCGTATCTAGGAATCGGACCATAAAATAATAAATAAAGAAAATTTAAAAACACAAAAGATACACTCAAAAGAAGTGTGTTTCTAGAACTTATATCAAATTTTTTATTTCGAAAAAATAATATCTTTATGAAACATAAAATTAAAAAAGAAAATATAAAATTTAGAAATACTTGTCTTCTGTATTCAAATGACCCTGTTTCTCTTACCCAGTCCATAAATGGTATAGAAAGCTCATAAGAGTAGCTTGCAAATTTTGTAATGCCCTCATATGACTCGGTAGAACTAAGAACATACCAGTTCATACTTTCAAAACATGTAACAGTAACAGGAAAGATTAAACAGGCTGTTGTAAGAAAGCTTTTTAAAGTCCAAATTAAAAAAATTGAAATCGCAAAAATATTAGGAAATAAAATATATTTAAAATCATTATTTTTGTAGGCACCTCGAAGATACATGATATAAATAACAGCAATAATTACACTAGATAATTTAATTTCGTACAAAAACAGAATTAATATGGATGCAAAAAAAATATCTACATTCGAAAAGTGTTTATCTTTTATTGCTTTGATTAAAACAATTGAAATAAAGAAAAATAGAATACCAACAGCTATATCTTGTTTACCAACACCTTGTATGTAGATAAAGCCATTTCTTCCCCCGCCAATCCCAAAATTATCTAAAAATGAGTAGATTAGTAAAAAAATTGAAGCAACTTTCAAGTCGCTATGTACATTATTAATTATGTTTTCAAATATAAAGTTATAGAAAAAATGTATAAAAATAAGGTTCAAGAAATGTAATAAAACAAAACTTGTATCAAACCATAAAATTGCTGATAAATATTCATAAATAGACGACATACCTAGAGGCCAAAAAATATTTACAAAACCTAATATCAAATTTGATTCTCTTAACCAAGCTTGATGATAAATATGGTAATATCCTGCATCATAATTGAAACTTGTGTCAAAAGTTGAAATAACCAATATTGTTGGTAGAGCTAAATATTTGATTAATGTAATTAAATCAAATTTAAATTTAATATTTAAATCTATTAATGCAGGTATGTTAAAAACTAAAAGTATAAGATAAACATAATTATTTTCTAAAGGTAAAAAGAAATTAAAAAAAACTAATAAATTACCAATAGAAAATAAACCTAATATAGGATATATAATTTTTGTGTTAGTAAATAAAATTTCTTGTGGTACTTTACGTTTACTTACAAACTCGTAAATTTTTATTGTAGATTTTCCACTTAAGTGAAAAACGATAAAAAATAAAGCATATTTTAACAAAAGAGTTAAAAGGGATACAATCAAAGTTTTCTCACTTTACATATCATTCATTCATTATAGATATTAAGTATTTGCAAATATATTTTTATTAAGATAGTTTGTATGTTTGTAAAAAAATTAAACACAAACTTTCTTTTTAACTATCTTTTTATACAAGTATTGGTACACATTGTCTATAGAGTGACATTTTTGGACCAAGTAGAAGAACATTTCAATATAAGTAAAAATCTGTTTAGTGAAACAGGATCTCTTACACAATTTTTTATAGAATCACCGTTATTACTAATTTTAGGAAACGTTCTGAACATAGAAACGTTAGACAGATATTTAATAATTACATATCTATTTGCACAAATTTTTATTTTATTAATTTGTTTAGAGCTTGATTTTCTTGGAGATTACTCTTCATTATTTTTAATTTCTGGATGGGTTGTAACTATCTCATGGTTTGTTGGATATGTTGACATACTTTCTGTTTACATTTTAGTTTTAATTTGTAAAAGAATGCTTTTAAACAATGTTGATAAAACTCTCTTTTTTCTTTTTTTAATACTTACCCTCAATCATTATGCAATCTCATTATTTTCGATAATTACAATTTGGGTTTTATATATTCATAAAAATCAAAAAAATTATTTTATGTTTTCAATTGCGCCATTTATTTTTGGTTTTTTCATAATGAATAGATTTTTAAACTATATTAATTTTTCTGGAAGATCTAGAATCAGATTCATTTTCAATGACGGTGTTCTCCAAAGTTCTGTCAATTTTATATCTAATAATTTTCTTGAATATTTATGGTCAGGTTTTTTGGGATTAATCTTTCTTTTTCTTTACTTATTATTTATAAAACCATGGAAACAATCGAGACAATACTTAATTTCTTTATTAATAATGATTACAGCTACAAGCTTGGGATTAGATACAAGTAGAATTTTTAGTATTTTATTAGTCCCTTTGTCAATAAAAGTTATATATGATTTTAAAAATAATGAAACGATTCAAACTATCAATAGTAAGGTATTAATTTTTATTTCAACTATTTCTACTCTATTTTTCCAGGAAAGATATGTATACGGGAAAGTAAATCTAGAGTCACCAAATACACAATCAAAAGATTTTTATGAGCTGGTACCACAAATAGTAAATTCTATTTTCTCCAATATTTGGTCATAGTTTATCTTTTTACAAATACACTAATCTCTTTATAAGGGTCAAAGTAATAATTTAGATTTTTATCGATAAGATATTTTCTTGTATCAAGTTTTATATAATTTTTTTTATAATCACTAACTTCACAGTTGAATAATTTATTTAGCTGAACAGGCTCACCTCGTATAATCATTCTAGGATTACAAATTATTACGTCAGGTTCAGAGTCAATGAGTTTTTCTATATAATTTTCTTCTAACTTACCTAAGTTTTTTAATACTTGAATGATATCCTCTTCATAATGATTTGATGGATGAACAATATACGAGTAATTTTTTTTATCAAGATAGTACAGTATTAAGTTATAGTCGAAGGCAAGAACATCGTAATCTCCCTGGAAATAGGAGTCTATTTCTTTCGATAAATTGTATAAAGGATATTCATTTTGTATATATGATAAGTTGTTTAAATTATTTAAAGATTTTTCCATGCTTGTATTTAAATTTGATAAAAGTCCAAATAAAACAACAACTGAAAAAAAGAATTTTTGTTTGTTATTTAAAAACTTAAATAACAAAAATTGAATAAAAAATAATAAAAATATCAGATGATGATAGTAATTATGAGAACCAACGAAATAAAAAATAAGGCTAAAAAAAATTAGTTGATTGTATAAATCAAAAAATTCATTTTTATATTTTAAATATGAAGAAGTTATCAAATTTGATATAGACAGTAAAACAAGAGTAATAATTGATAAATAAACGTAAAAATTAATTTCAGCTAACTCTCTAAAGAAGACTGTTAACTCATAAACATTAGCATATTGAGCTTGTATGTAAGCAAATGGTATCGTTAGAAAAGTTGCAAAATAAATATCTAATAAATTATTAATGCTGTAAACAATTAAAAATACGATGTGAGGAATTAAAATTCCCGCACTCATTATTGCAATTTTTAAAAAATAATTTTTCTTGTTGTTAAGAATATACTCTGAGATCAAGATGGGAATTATAAATATTGCTGTTCCTTGATTTATTAATGTTGCGATTGATAGAGAAATGCCTACATAAAAATAGTGAGGATTTGAATATCTAAATTTTGTAATAATCAGAATAGCCAAAGAAATGAAGAAAAGAGCATAAAGTTCTGAGTATCCACTCAGGGCCCAGCTTTGACTCATTAATAATAGAAAAAGAGTACTCCCGGAAATTGAAATTATCTTGTTATCCAATTTTTTCAGAAGTAATTCAAATAAAAACACAGAGGTGAAAAAAAGAATTACATCATTTAATAACTTAAAAGTCACAAGTGATCCTTTTGCAAAATTTGAAAGTAAGAAATATAGATAAATAAAAACAGGTCCCTTTGACTCCCATTGTGTTTCATTTGGTAATAACCCTGATTTAATGTCTTGTGTTGCAATTAGGTAAGAAGCAATATCCCATTCAATTGTTTCAATATTTAAATAAATATTTTGAGTAATTAATGTTACAGAAAATAAAAAAGCATAAGGAATAAATTTTCTTAGTCTATTTATTTGACTCTTATCAACTTTATTCATTTTTTAATAAATAAAGAAAATTAAATATAGATAAAGAAATGATGAATGCGATGGAAGAAAATAAAATTTTGTTGTTATCAGTTGAAAAAATTTTTACATAATTAGAAGATAAAACAACAAGAGTCGAAATTATTATTAATGTGAAGTATTCTTTGAACATAATTAACTTACTTATTATTTGTATTCAATATACTGTTTTTCTTCTGCGAACTCTGAGCCAAAATATTTGTTAATTTTATTTTTTGACTCAAATCTTTCATCATTTGTAAAATAAACACTTCTAGCAAGCTCTACAAATTCTTCATTAAATATTTTTTCAGATTCTAAAATACGTATCTTATCTTCTATTTCCCATAATTTGAGGTTTACAGTTTTTAATTCGTTAAATAGTTTTGTATATTCTTCTTCATTTTTATTTTTCAATTGAATTGCTAATTTAGTTAATTCATCGTATTCATTATTGATATTTATTAGTTTATTTGTGTCTTGAATTTTTTCCTTTTTAATTTCTAAAATAGTTAGTTTATCAACAAGCTCTCCAACTGAAATTGGGATTTCAATGTTCATATCTTACATAGTACCAATTTTTGGACAATCTAACACTTGCGCCAAACAAATCGTGAAAATAAAGTTTTGCATTTGTTTTTGTTCTTTCAACTAAATGAAGGAAGCTACTATCCAAACAGTGTATTTCATTTGCTTCCGATATTATTTTTGTATATAGAAATAGATTGTTATATATATCACTCTCTTTAGTTATATATATATTGTTATTTGATTTTATATTCTTAAGTTCAAAAGTTCCTTTAGAAGACTCATTGTGTATCAATACAATCTGAGATGGATTTGCAGAATAGTACTTTATTAATTGTTCTTGGAGTTCTCTCTCTTTATTTTCATCTTCAGGTTTAAAGTATTTATTCAAAGAATATGAATATGGTATTTTTAGTTGACGATAATAAGCTATGTTAAATGGAGTTTTCTTTACATTGCTAAATCCTAATTGAAGAATGTCTAACTTATTATTAAATGAATAATTCTCAATGGTTTTTAGCTCATCATTTTTGGGTAATTCAATTAATCGAACTTTTTTATTTTGTGAATATAGATATTCAATATTATTAATTGTGCTTGTGTGAACTGTGAGATGGATTTTTTTAAATTTTTCTGAAAGATGGTTTACTAATCCATTTAATATAATATGATCTCCTAAGCCAAGATGTGTCATGAGAATAAATTCGTCTGATTTAATGTCCTTCAGTCGAAATTTGACTCCATCAATATTTGGATAATAATAGTTGTTTCTACTGCTCACTATTTACAATTTTAGTCATTGTATAAAGAAGAATAAATAAAGTTCATATTTGTAGAGTATTATGTGAGTGATGAAAAATTACGTTAAACTTTTGAGAATTGAGCAATGGTTAAAAAATTTCGTTATTTTTATTCCATTATTTGCTTATGGTGAAATAAATATAAATGACCTCTTAAATTTAATTCTTGTGTTTGTATTCTTTTCGTTTGTCGTATCCTCAACATATGTTTTAAATGACATCTTAGATTTAGAATCAGATTCAAATCATCCAACCAAAAATAAAAGACCCCTAGCTTCAGGTAAGATTTCAATAAAAAAAGCAAAATTTGTATTAATTATTTTTTTTGTAATTGGGAAAATAGGTCTTTTCAATTTAAATAGTACAGTATTGTTGTATTCGTTCATTTATGTATTTGCGACAACAAGTTACTCCTTTCTTTTTAAATATAAAAAATATTTAGACATATTAATTGTTTCATTCCTTTTTGTAGTTCGATTATTGATAGGCTCTAGTGCAGTGACTATAGATTTATCAATACCGTTATTTCTATTTGTATTTTTCACATCGCTTGGAATTATTGCTGCAAAAAAATATTCGATCCTAAACAACAAAGAAATAGTAAATACAAGAATTAAAAAATTTTTAAATGAGAACTATGAACTCTCAGAACTTGAGTTTATTTTTAAATCTTCTTTTTTGTTGGCATCAGTTACTTATACAATTTGGTTGATAATAATTAAGACACTTTATCTTAATAATTTCTCATCAATTTATCTCGTTTGTTCCTTGGTTTCATATGTATTTTTTATATTTATATTCACAACCAATACAATTAACAAGAATTCCGAAGACATCATACATTTACTAATCAATAACAAATATATGTCTCTTTCCTTAATACTTTTTGGAGGATTTTTCTTGTTATCTGGATTTTTTGGATGAAAGTAGAAAATATTGCTATCATAGGAGGCTCCTCTGAGCTTGCAAAAAGCTTTATAAATTTAGTTGATACGAAAAAATTTAATGTTTTTTCAATATCCAGAACCGTTAATAGTGAGATGAAACAAAATTCATATTTAAAAGTTGATGATTATATTTTAGATTCAGAAAAAATAATTAACTTTCTAGATAATAAAAAAAATCTTAAAATTATATTTTTTAATGGTTTCTTGGCGGAAAATAGAGCTACCCAGATACCAACAAGTGAAGAAGTCAGTAAAACAGATTTTATAAATTTTCAAGTACCTTATGTTCTAACAAGGACATTTGAAAATAATTTAAAAAATGTTGACAAATATATCTATATTTCATCAATGGCCGCTGTTAGACCTAGATACAAAAACTACATCTATGGTTTATCAAAAATGAAATTGGAAACTTCTATAAAGTTTTTGAATCCTAAAAAATATTTGTTTATAAGATTTGGAAAAATAATAACAAATATGTCAAAAGACCATAAAGATCCTCCTTTTGTTATGACACCTGAAAGTGCTGGAAATTTTATTTTGAAAAATTTAGACTCGAATGGAATTATTTACCCAAAATTCCAACTTAAAATTATATCCTATATTTTAAAAATGACACCATTCAAATTAATGAAAAATTTAAAGTATTAAAATGATTTTACTCACTGGTTCAGATGGTTTTATTGGAAAAAGATTTTTAAACAATCTTCAAAAAAACAATGATGTACTGAAGTTAGAAAAGAATGAATGTTTCGATTTTTTATCTACTTTTAATTACTGGCAAGATATTAAATTAATTCTTCACCAAGGTGCAATGACAAACACGCGTGAAACGAATAAACAACTATTTAATAAATACAATTTTGAATTTTCAATTGAGCTTTTTAAAAAAGCTATTCAATATAAGATTCCAATCAAATATGCCTCTTCTGCATCTGTCTACGGAAATAATGAAAAAGGTTTTGATCCTCTAAACGAATATGCAATTTCAAAATTAGAAATTGATAATTGGATAAATGATAACCTAGACAAATTTGAATTAATTCAGGGATTTAGATACTTTAATGTTTATGGTCAAGGTGAAGAAAATAAAATAATTACTGGTCAAGCTAGTCCCGTAAGTACATTTCTTTATCAAGCAAAAAATGAAGGACAAATAACACTCTTTGAAGGATCTCATAACTTTTATAGAGACTTTATTTTTGTAGATGATGTTATAAATTTAGTCCTTCATAATGATAAATCTTCTGGCATATATGATTTAGGAACTAGCTCACCAAGAAGTTTTCAATCAATTGGTGAGATAATCAGTGAAAAGATGGGTGTCTCAATAAATTACATAAGTTTTCCTGAAGATTTGTTAGAAAGATATCAATTCAATACATGTTCAAAAGAAATATGGGACAATTACAAATTTTGCACAGTCGAAAAATATTTAAATCAAATAGAATAAAGACGTGAAAGTTTTAGTTATTGGAGATTCTTGTGAAGACATATTCATGTATGGAAAGATCGAGAGGGTTAGCCCTGAAGCACCTGTACCGGTAATAGAGCCAATCGATAAAACAACGAACATTGGAATGGCTGGTAATGTAGCAAATAATTTATCATCATTAGGGGTTGACTGTGATCTTGCTACAAACACAAGCAAGATTACAAAAACTAGATTTATTGATTCAAAAAGTAACCAAATGTTGCTGAGGCTTGATGAAAACGATAATCTTCCAATTGATGATAATTATGATAGATTTCAACATTTAGACATTTCAGAATATGATGCAGTCGTTGTCTCTGATTACGACAAAGGTTTTTTAAATACATCTCAGATTTCAGAAATATTTACAAAAAGTAAAATTGCTTTTTTGCAAACTAGTAAACCATTAGAAGAATGGTGTTTGGGTGCAGACTTCATTAAAATAAATCATTTTGAATATTTAAAATCTGAAAATTTTATAGCTTCACAAAAAGATCAATTATCAAAATTTATTGTTACTTTAGGTAGTAAAGGGTTTCAGTATGAAGAAAAAACATATCCAGTTAATAATCAGGTAGACGTTAGAGATCTTTCTGGAGCAGGAGATACTTTCTTAGCTAGTTTTGTATCAGAATATTTAAAAGATGAAAATATATTGGAATCTTTAATGTTTGCACAAAATATGGCATCAGCTGTTGTTGAAAAATCAGGCGTAAACGTTGCTGGAGATAAAATACCAAACATTAAAGTATTAAGTTATGAGGAAAACAATTGACGGATAACTATGCTTGGTGCCTCAATCATTTAAATAAAGATAAAATTGATATAATTGCTGAGATTGGATCTCGTGATGGTCTTGACTCAATCTTTCTAAATAATTATTTCAACCCTTCAATTAGTTATGTTTTTGAGGCGGATCCAAGTCTGATTTATTTAATAGAAAAAAATTTAGAGACTAATTCTGTTGATTCTAAATATCATGTATTTAATTTAGCCTTAAGTGACGAAGAAAAAACTGGTAAATTTAAAGCTGTTGACCAAGAAAAGTATGACAATCATGGAGTGGGAAGTTTTTTTGATATTAATTTTGATAATAGAGATACATCTGACGATGACTTTCAAAGAGGATCTGTTCAGAAAGAAATTGATGTTGAGATTCAAAGATATGACAATTTGAAACTTAAAGCACCAGACTTAATTGCAATGGATGTACAAGGTGCAGAACTAAAAGTTTTAAAAGGCTTTGGTAAAGATATTTCAAATACTTACGCAATAATTCTAGAAACTTGTATATCAAATAATTATATTGGAGGAAGTAAGCTTCTAGAAATTTACAATTTTTTAAAAAAAGACTTTAAGCTCGTTAAAAATTCCAGAAATGACTCAAATTTCAAATTGATTCTCGAAGCATATAAATATAATTTTTTATCAAAAAAAAAGTACATTCCTGATATAAATTTACTTTTTGTCAACAAAAAATTAAGTTAAAAAAGTAAGAATTTTTGTATAGTTATTAATTTTTTTGTCGTTAATTTTTCCATCATGGTTTCCATCTATCGTTTGATATTCTATATTATCAAACATAAACCTTCCCTCTAATTGAGTAATTTTTTGAGGACTTGGAATAAAAGAAATAATATTATTGGGCCTCCCTATTTTATTTTTAAGTGCAGCTGCTAAGGTTTGAGAACCTGAATAAAGACAAATAAATGTTTCTGTCCTGGATAATATATCGATTGTTTCAGAGATTGAATAGACGTCAATGGATTTATTAGAATCAAAATAATCTAAATTGTTTTTTAGGTCTTTTACAGTTGGATAATTTAAAGACGTAAATTCATAATTTTTAATATAGTCATAAACATTCTTCCAGCCATTCTCAGTAGGAATACTCGAAATTGCATTTAAATCAGTTATAAATTCAAAATCAATTGATCTTGATTTGTAATTGCCGTCAAGGTAAATAGAGGGATATCCATCTCCAGGTTCAAAACCATGACAAGCATTTATGACCTGTATTGCATTCAAATCCTTATTTTGTAAAACTTGTGAGTAATTATCAATCCATTTATTCCATCCAATATTTGGCTTGGAGAATGTTTTTCCGCTGTAATAAGGGTTGGATTTCCAACAAAAATCGAATATATTTGTATTTCTTTCATGATTAAAATATGAAATTTTAAATTGAAAACCTTGATCATTGTAAAGTTTAGGAAGGTTAGAAAATTGGAGATTGTCTCCAAGACCTCCCCATGGTTGAGCAAATATTGCTTTTTTGTTATTCATAATAAGATAGGAATAGTTTTCCTAATTTTTTAATATTAGTATGAATTTGTAAAACTTTTAGTATGAATAAAAAATTTGACTCAAAAAAAATTTCAAGAAAAGAAATTGTAAATTATTTAAATCAATCGTCTGATATTGCTGAATATCAATTAACTCTTATCGATGAAATAGTAAAAGTATCAGAAGTATGTATTGAAACATTAAATAATGGAGGGAAAATTATATTTTGTGGAAATGGAGGATCCGCATCAGATTCACAACATCTAGCTGCTGAGTTGGTTGGAAGATTTATGAAAAATCGAAAACCTATTCCAGCTATATCAATCAATACCGATACATCAGTCCTTACATCAATAAGCAATGATTTTGGATATAATTACGTTTTTTCAAAACAAATTGAGGCTTTAGGAAACGAAAAAGATACACTTTTTCTTTTGACGACCTCAGGAAAAAGTAAAAATATTATTGAAGCTGGAAATAAAGCAAAGGAAATCGGATTAAGTGTAATCAGTATGTCAGGAAATAATATTCAGGAATTAAAAGAATTTTCAACGATAATTATCTCTATTCCTTCGAATGTTCCAGGTATTGTACAGCAGGCTCACATTACGGTTGGCCAACTTATTTGTATGAATATTGAAGATTCATTAATTTAAAAATTGATACTAAAAGACAAAATAGAGCTAAAAAATTATATTGATAGTTTAGATACGAGGGACTCGGTAGGGGTAATAAGTGGATCTTTTGATGGCCTTCATGACGGGCACAAACTAGCTTTAGAATATTGTAGCTCTAGAGTAGATAAATTAATTGTTCTTATAAATTCAGATGAAAGTATACGTTTATATAAAGGAAATGAGAGACCACTTATTAAATTAAATGAAAGAATAAATACTCTAAAAACTTATAACAATAAATTAATAATAGTTTCTTTTAATGAATTGATTCCAAACAACATGTTGGAAGTAATAAAACCAAATATTTACTTTTTATCTAAAGAATGGATACAAAATCCTATCGAGAAAATTGTTTTAGAAAAATATAATACAAAAATTCAAGAACACCCACAACTAGCAAATATTTCAACAACAATACAAAACCCAAAAATTGATAACTCTAAAGGCGCAATTTTTTTTGATAGAGATGGAACAATAAATGAGGATGTAGGATATCTTGATAATATAAATGACATTCAAATACCGAAGGAAAGTCTAGAGACTATTTCAACCTTAAGTAAGTTAAATTTTTTTAATATAATTGTTTCTAACCAAAGCGGGGTTGGGCTTGGCTACTTTAATACAAAAGTAGTTAAAAAAATTAATGATAAAATATCTCGTATAATTACTGAAAATAATGGAAGAATTGACAAAATTTATTTTGATACGTCAACAAATGAAAATCCTTCTGTAAATAGAAAACCCAATATTGGTATGATTTTAGAAGCAAGGAAAGACTTTAATATATCTCTAAGAAATTCTTGGGTAATTGGAGATAAGTATTCAGATATAGAACTAGGAAAAAAATGTAATATGAAAACAATCTATATTAAAAATGAAAATTATGATTACAAAAGTAACGTAGAACCAGATTTTACAATTAGCAAACTTCCTGAATCTTTAAAAATAATTAAAGATGTTTAATATTACTAATTACTTTCTCAACAATAAATTTTTGAGTCGATTTATTTATATGACGACCCAAAGGAAGATATAAACCATTTAAACCTATTTTTTCACAAATTGGAGTATTTGCCATTATTTCTATTGATTTTTTTATTAAAGCGGGTTGTAAGTGTAGGGGCCAAAAAAATGGTCTAGTTTCGATTCCGTCACTATATAATCTTTCAATTAGAGAATCTCTAATATTTTCTTTTCTAAGAACAATCCCAAAAACCCAATAATGATTTTCTGAACCATTTGAAATATCTAATGGCAACTGTAAATCTTCAGAGTACGGATTTAATAGCTTTTGATATTCCAAGCCTTGTTTTCTTTTTTGAGCAATAATATTTTCAAGATTATTTAATTGTGAAATACCTAAAGAGGCTTGAATTCCACTAAGTCTGTAATTCCAAAAGAAATTTTCGTGATAAAATCTTTTATCAGATGTAAAATCTAAATTACGCATTTGTAAAAGTTTTTTATAAATATCTTCGGAATCAGTTAAAACTAAGCCCCCTTCTCCCATTGTGATATGTTTGTTTGCATAAAAACTTAATGTAGATACTTCTCCAAATGAACCGCATAATCTATCTTCGTAGTTTTGCCCATGTGCTTCTGCTGAATCCTCGACAAGTTTTATATTATTGTTATTACAAAATTCTTCAATTTGTTTTGCCTCGGAAGGCAAGCCGTATGTGTGAACCATAACAACGCCTTTTGTTTTTTTTGTAACACATTTTTTTACATTTTCTAAAGTCATATTCCATGAATCTGAATCAACGTCACAAAAAACAGGTTTTGCATTTGTTCTGATTACTGCAGACAAAACAGAGATAATGGTATGAGAAGGTATTATTACCTCATCACCTTCAGATAGATCCAGAGTCTGTAACGCTAAATCGAGAGCTACACTTCCATTTGATACACAAACTGCAAATTTCCTATCAAATTTTTTAGACGCTAACATTTCAAATTCTTTAACAGGTGGGCTTGTGCCAGATATATTATTTTTTATCAATGATCTGAATACTGATATTAAGTCTTTTTTGGTAAGCTTTGGCTCAAATACTCTAATCAAATCTAAAATCTCTTTTTATCAGTTTTTTCATTGTAAGGACCTTGCTTTACTTCTATAAATTTTGTTTGGGAATTGAATGAAATTCCATGCCCTCCATCAATAAGTGCAATTGTATCTAGACTTTTAAGGTTTACAGTTTGAATATGATTTTTTTCATTATCATAAATATCAACCTCTAATTCTCCATCCAAAACTATTAGAACTTCATTCGTATATTTAATCTTTCTTTCTTGTTTTGGATGGTAATGTCTTTCAATTACTGTATCATCACTTAAATCAAAAGATGCTAGTTGAAATTCAGCATCATTACTAGTTATAAAGTTTTTACCTTCTTTAATATCTTCAAAACGAATAATGTATGCAAGTAAATTTTCCTCCTGATCTAGTATCTTCATTTATCTCTCCTAGAAATAACAGCTGCCTTTATATATGGTACACCTCTCCTAAAAAGTTGTACCAATGAGCTAGCAGTTTTTGACTCACCATGTATTCGTGTTTCACATATATAACCTAGTTCTTGAATATTTACATTTTTTTTCATCAAGTCTGTCATTAAATAAACAAAATATTCTCCGTAAGAAGATTTGGAAAAAGATTCTTCAAGAAAATACTGTCTTTTCCCAATAATAAACCCACTTGTTAAATCTTTAATTGGACTCTTTAAAATAAAAATCAATAATTTATTGAATAATGTTGAGGCAATCATTCCAGAAACTGAATCTTTGGATTGTCGAACATTGGCTAAAGCAGAAAAAAATGAGGTCTTGCCAATTTCTTGAATTCCTTTATAACCCCCTCCTTTTACAAATCTAGATCCAATAATGACGTTATCTAAATTTTCACTTTGCAAACTTATCAAATCTTTGATGGTAGTTGCAGGCATCGAACCATCAGCATCGAGCCACATTACATATTCGTAATTAGATTTATTTATTCCATCGTATATAGCCATAGGTAAGGATGGTTGAGTTTTTCTTTCAAATAATTTAATATTTTCATTTTTTGAATTTAAATTATGAATTAATTGTTTCGTATTATCTGTAGACCCATCATCAACAACAATGATTTCATAATCTTTAACTAAAGAATTATCAATATTGCCAACTATCTGTGGTATTAATTTTTCTAGATTTTCACATTCGTTAATTGTTGGGAGAAGAATCGTTAGGTCAATTAAGTTTTCACTCACGGCTTTATGGTAACAAGTAATTTATATTTTTAAATACATAAAAGTTTTATAAATTATTTAGTTAGTTTTGCAAATAATAAATAACCTATATTATTTTTAGTGATTTTAGAAACTATTTTGTTTAAATTTGAACCAAATTTAATACTTAAAAATGAAAAGAAAACTGGAAAATTAATAAACCTATCAATTTCGATTTGATCAAAATTTGAACTAGTAAGTAGGTTTCTTAATTTTTTTTCATTAAATTTACTCAAATGTTCACTTTTATAGCTAACAGGTCCAAAAAAATTAACTATTACATCTAAAACATACATAGTGGTGTTAAAGTTTGGTGTCGTTAAAATCAAAGTCCCACTTGGTTTTAATATTTTATGAAGTTTATTTATAACTTGTAAATTTTCATCCTGATTTAAAAATTCAACAAGACCAATTACTGTAATGATGTCATATTTTTCTTCCTTATTATCAAACTCAAATTCTTCAAGTTTGTAGAATTCACCTCTATCACCATATTTCTTACTTGCATACTTAACTTGTTTACTTGAAATATCAATTCCAGTTGAATTTGCACTTGAGTAAAGACCAATTAATGAACCTGATCCACACGCATAATCTAAATGTTCTATTTCTTTTGATAAATATTTTTTTATTCTCTGAAAAGTAATATTGTGCCAGTTTGCTTGAATACCTCTGTTTTTCTTGAGACCGCTTACCAAAATCTTATCGTAATATCCTGTTTCTAAATCATTACTCCAGAATTTTGACATTATAGAAACTCTATTCTATTCTTCAATATTTCCATTATCAGAGAAACTAATATGAACATACTTTTCAATTTCATCATTGATTTTTATTTTTACAAAAGATGTATTAGAAAAATTTCTACTTGCAATTTTCCTAATTATTTTATCTTCTTTTGAGTTTTCCTCAATTGTTATTATTTCAGGAGTTGGTAAAAGATGTTTAGAATAAAAGTTGCCATCTTCCTTTTGAGGAATGGTTTTAATCTTAGATTCGAATATGCTATTCCAATTCTCATTAAATAAGCTAATAATTTCTGTCTTCAAAACCTCGTGAGCTTCGCCTGCAGTTAGTGGAAAGTTGAGATTTACTTTTTTTTGTTTCCATATTTCGCCACTGTCAAGTTTTTCATCAATAACATGGAGGGTGACACCAGAGTCATTATTATTTCTTATTTGATGTACATGGGGATACCAACCTCTATCTTTCGGAAGGGGTGATGGATGAAAATTTAGCGAATGTTTTTGAAATTTATTAACAATTTTTTTTGAAAACTTCCAAGGCCAATAACATGATACGAGAAAATCCTCTTTCGTTTGAGAATTTTTAAATATCAAATTTTCAGCTTCCTCTTGATTTTTTACATAATTTATTTTGATTGACTCAATATATTTATTTTTTGGATCATCACTACATATAAAGACTACACTTTCAGAGGATTCTATTATTTTCTTGCTTATAGCTTCAATAAGTTCAAAAGTTCCACAAACAATGACAGTTTTATTATTCATTCAAAAATAGTATATCAATATCATAAACTAGAAATTCGACAAATTTTATTGATTCAAGTAACAATTTTTAATAAAGACCAAAAAATGATTTAATATAATATAGTGGTTTTTAATTTCTATAAGAATGTAACAAAAAATTTTAACTTTATTAAGTCTATAAATAACTTGCAAGAACTTTATCTTTGCCAGTTAAGTATTGAACAATCCAGCTTAAAAAGACTGATTCCATTATCTAGAGTTAACTCTAAAGAAAAAAATATTGATAAAGATTACTTTAAAAAAGATAATTTTATTAAGTACCTTTATCAAACCAATGATGGTCAACATCTTGGTGAAATATCTATAGAAGTTATTGAAAAAAATGAATCAATAAGTATTTTTGCAGAAAAATTAAAAGAAGATATTGATCAAGATGAATTTAATAGAGTTATTTTGAAACTGAATACATGGTTAAGAAATACTTTTCTTGCGAGAAAAATAAATTACGATTTTGAATTTCAAGATAAAGAATACAATAAACCTGAAGATTTAATTCTCACTGCAGGACCAATGGTTTCTCATTACGAAAATATTTATTCCTTAGATGCTGTAAACAACGGTTGGAATAAAGATTGGTCTAAACATCTTGATAGTTTTGAAGAGAAATTTTCTGATTTTATTGGTACAAAATATGCAATTGCTACATCTTCATGTACTGGAGCAATTTACCTTTCTTTGCTTGCAGGCGGTATAAGTGAAGGAGATGAAGTAATTGTCCCAGAACTAACATGGGTTGCTACAGCTAGTGCAATTAAATATACAGGTGCAAAACCAATTTTTGCAGATATTGATATTGATACATGGTGTATAGATACAGGTCAATTAGAAAATCTAGTAACTGAAAAAACAAAAGCAATAATTCCTGTACATTTATATGGAAATCCAGCAAAAATGGATGAAATTATATCATTTGCAAAGAAACATAATCTAATTGTTATTGAGGATGCAGCTCCAGCAATTGGTGCAACATTTGACGGTACAAAAGTGGGCTCTTTTGGAGATTTTGGATGCTTCAGTTTTCAGGGTGCTAAATTACTTGTTACTGGAGAAGGTGGCATGGTCGTTACAGATAATGAAGATTTATTTAATAAATTTAAGAAACTTTGGGACCATGGAAGGGTTCCAGGAACTTTTTGGATAGATGAATTAGGTTATAAATTTAAAATGTCAAATTTACAAGCAGCCTTTGGCTTAGGTCAACTTGAAAATATAGAGGTATTAATTGAAGCAAAAAGAAGAAACTACTCTAGATACTTTAAGAATTTGTCTCAAACTAATGGAATTAAATTGAGTAAGGAAGGAGATAACACAGAAAGTATTCATTGGATGACAAGTATTTTACTTGATAAAGAAATTGGCTTAAATCGTGATAAGTTCTCTGACGATTTACGCAAATTAAATATTGATACAAGACCTGTTTTCCCATCAATTAGTCAATATCCAATATGGGGTGAAAAATACAGAGAAAATAAAAACTCAAAAATTGTAGGAGAAAATGCAATAAATTTACCAAGTGGAGTCAATTTAACTGACAATGAAATTGACTATATAAGTGAATCAATTATTTCTTTAGTAGAATCTGTTTGATCCTTCTTAAAAAACTATAAATTTTCTTAAGATTATTTTCTTTTTTTTCAAAAGAAGATTCAAATTTATTTAAGTTTTTAATTCTTGTTTTTTTGATTGATTTATTTTTCTGAATATTAATTTTTGCAATAGACGATAACCTATAAAAAAGATTTAACTCTGTACAGATTAAATTTTTAGAATACAATATTTCATTAGAATTATTTTCATACAAATTATTTTTGATACATTCTTCAATTATTTCAATGCTCTTATCTAAATTATTAATATCAATCTTTCTTAAAGAATTACTAGGAAAGTAATCATTAACATTTGGTGCACCGTAATAAAATGGAAAACTCAATCCTAGATACGAATCAAAAAGTTTCTCAGAGATTACATAATCCATATTTTTATTTTCTAAAGAAATGTGGTATTTATAGGGTGCAATTCCATCCCATTTTGTATCTAATTGATTTATACCGTTTCCATACCAATCAAGGTCCTCCCCAAAATGATCTTTCAGACCATAAACAAAATCTAATCTTTTTCTATGTCCCTCTGTAAAATTTTTATCTGAGCAAAAAACACTCAAAGTCTTAGTTTTTTTTATTTCCTTTAATGATAAAAAATAATTAAGATCTCTTTCAGATTTTGAATAAATGCTATCGCCGTGGTTAGCATTTATCATCCAAGGCAGGAAAGGAATTTCTTTAAATGTAGGAATTTTTGAGTCATAACAGGAGTAAATTTTCCCAAATTGTTTTAAGAAGTTTGTTCTTGGCGTTTTAAGAAAATGATCTTTATTGTAAGAAGTTTCAGCAGATAAAAATATAATATTTTTTGGATCAATTCTACACTCTTCATGTTCTTCAATAATGTTCTCAAAAACAAACCAGATGTCTGGATTTTTAATATCTTTATTTATCCAAAATCTACAATCATTGAATTCATTATTCTCGTTTCCTACAAATTCAGATATTGAAGAATCTTTATCGTAACCTTGCAGAGTAACTTTAATATCTATCATTATTTGACTAGTTAGTTATTGATTTAAATTTGATTTGTACCATTCAATTGTTTCCAAAATAGACTCTTCAAAAGTAAATTTACTCTCTATACCCAAATCATTTTTAATTCTTGATGAATCCAGCTGTTGGTCTTTGATTTCAAACTCTGAATCCAATTGAATTTTTGGTTTTATAATTTCTCCAACTACTAACGTTGAAATTATTTCATACACTTCCATAACACTTTTTGTTTCACCCGAGGCAAAATTATAAGCTATAAATTTGTTTTTATTTTTCATAACTGCATCAGCAGTTGCAATGTAAGCACTCACAACATCTTTGACATAAACCCATTCTCTTTTAAAATTTCCCTTTGTTCTTAAAATCGGTATTTCACCTTTTATCAAATATTTTATTACTCCTGGAATTAGACGATCCCAGTTTAAGTCACCACCACCATAAATATTACCACAGCGTAATGTAGCTACGTTAATGTTGTAAGTGTTTGAATACATAGTTGTAATAAGATCACTTGCAGATTTTGAAACTTCGTATGGAAATTCACCATTCAAAGCAAAATTTTCTTGATAAGGTAACTTGTCACTTGTTCCATATGCTTTATCTGAAGATGCCAAAACCATTGGGATGTTTTGCATCCTTGAAATTTCAAGTAAATTCCATGTTCCTTTTATGTTTGATTCAAGAGTTCTTAATGGATTCGACAATGCTTCCGTCACCTGAGTTTGTGCTGCAAGATGAAATATTAATGTAAATTTTTTATCTAATACTATTTTTTCAATATCTTTATAGCTTGAGACGTCAATATAAAATTTTTCAATCTTGTCAAAAATATTTTTACTTTTTAATAAATCATCTTTGGTTTCATCTATTGCTATTCCTGTTACATTGCATCCCATACTTAATAAGTCTTCAACTAACCAACTGCCTAGCAATCCTGAAGAGCCTGTAACTAATATGTTTTTGTTTTCAAATGATGTGGAATCAATCATTCCATACTTTCCATGGAGCTTCGTTTTTGTCCCATAGTAAGTTTAGATTTTGAAATTCTCTATACGTATCCATTGGTTGGAAGTAACTATCGTGATTAAATGCATATAATTTTTTTTCATTTGCTATTTTTTTTAAAGAATTTTGTTCAAAACTATCATTTTCATCAATGAAATCAAAAACATCATAATCTAAAACCATAAATCCACAATTAATTCTATTTTCAATTCTGCCTTTTTCATCAAAAATAGTGACCGAATTATTTTCATCTGTTTCTATGACTCCAAATCTTGATTGAGGTTTTGTAGCTGTAAAAGTAGCCAATCCGGGGTGACTATTATGAAAATCTAATAATTTTTTAAGATTGACATCTCCTAGTCCATCTCCATATGTCATCATAAATGTTTCTCCTTCAGGGATATATTTTTTTACCCTCCTAAGTCTTTCACCTGTGTTTGTGTTCAATCCAGTGTCGGACAAAGTAACTTTAATATCTTTTAAATTGTCATCGTGGTTTAGAAAGTTAACTTCAGTGTTCGGCCCTAAATTAATTTCTATATCATTATTAAACGAATTAAAGTTTATAAAATAATCAATAATTGATTCCTTTTTATAACCCATGCAAACAATAAAATCATCAAATCCATAAAAGTTGTAGTTTTTCATTATGTGCCAAATAATTGGTTTAGTCCCAATTTCAACCATTGGTTTTGGTTTAAATTCGGTCTCTTCTCTCATTCTGCTTCCAAGACCACCAGCCAAAATAACTGTTTTCATTTTTTACCTCTGTATATATAAATATTAGTAATAAGCTACTCTCTAAATCTAGTAAAATTATCTAAATGTCTGTAAGAAAAAAAATTATTGATTTAGTTGAAAAACATTTTGAAGAGGAATTTCCCGAAGAAAAGTTTATTCCTGGTAAAACTCAAATTCCAGTTAGTGGAAAGTCATTTGATTATAAAGATATAGAGTCTTTAGTAGAAGCATCATTAGATTTTTGGTTGACAGAAGGAAGGTTTACAGACGAATTTGAAAAAAAATTCTCTGAATATTTAAAAATAAAACATACTGTCCCCGTAAATTCTGGATCTTCTGCAAATCTTTTAGCTTTTACGGCCTTGACTTCACACAAATTAAAAGACAGAGCAATAAAAAAAGGTGATGAAGTGATTACAGTTGCATCTGGATTTCCCACTACAGTAAATCCAATAATTCAGAATAACTGTGTTCCAGTATTTTTAGATTGTGAACTTGGTACATACAACATAAAAATTGATGATTTAGAATCTGCACTTAGTAAGAAAACAAAGGCCGTAATGATTGCACACACTTTAGGAAATCCATTTAATTTAGATACAATTATGAATTTTTGTAAACAAAATGATTTGTTTTTAATAGAAGACTCATGTGATGCTTTAGGTTCAAAATATGATGGAAAATATACTGGTACTTTTGGTGATATGGGAACTTATAGCTTTTATCCTGCTCATCACATTACGATGGGCGAGGGAGGAGCAGTAATAACAAATAATGGAGTAACAAATAAAATTTTAGAATCATTGCGTGATTGGGGACGAGATTGTTGGTGTTCTCCAGGAAATGATAATACATGTAACAGAAGATATGACTGGCAACTTGGTGATCTTCCATATGGATATGATCATAAATATATTTACTCTCACATTGGTTACAACTTGAAACTGACAGATCTACAATCATCAGTTGGAGTGTCTCAAATAAATAAATTAGATAAATTCATAGATGCAAGAAAAAATAATTGGGAAAGACTTTACGAAGGGCTTAAACATCTAGAACAATTTTTTGTCTTACCTATAAAAGAAACTAAGAGTGACCCGAGCTGGTTTGGTTTTGCATTAACAGTTAAAGAAGACGCTCCATTTTCAAGACCAGAATTAATAAGTTTTCTAGATGATAGAAAAATTAATTCACGATTTCTTTTTGGAGGAAACATTTTATGGCAACCAGCATACTCTAATATTGAACATAGAGAAGTGGGTAGCTTGACTAATTCAAATACTGTTGCACTTAGTACATTTTGGCTTGGAGTGTTTCCAGGTTTAACATCTGAGATGATTAATTATGTAATAGAATCAATAAATGAATTTGTTGAAAGTAAAATAAAATAATTCTTATGAAACAAGACAAAAAATTACTAAAAAGGCTGTTGGATATATGCTATAAGCACCAGTTACATCACTTAGGTAGTTATTTTTCGTGTATAGAAATAATTGATGAAATATACAACCAAATGGATAAAGATGATATTTTTATTCTCTCAAATGGCCATGCTTCTGTAGCTCTTTATGTTGTTTTAGAGAAATATTTTGGGTATGACGCAGAAGTACTACTTAATAAACTGGGTGAACACCCAACTAGAAATGAAGATATGAAAGTTCATTGTTCTACAGGAAGTCTTGGAATGGGTATCACAGTGGCAGTTGGAAGAGCTCTAGCAAATAAGGATAGAAAGGTTTATTGCATGATATCTGATGGTGAATGTTCAGAAGGCTCTGTTTGGGAATCTCTTAGCTTCATCAATCAAGCAAATTTATCGAACCTACATATATATGTAAATGCAAATGGATGGGCAGCTTATGATTCAGTAGATCTTGAATACCTAGAAAATAGACTTATGACATTTTATCCAAAGGTAAATTTTGTAAAAACTTCTGTTGAAAGGTTTGGTCTTTCAGGGCTATCAGCTCATTACGTCAATTTTTCTGAAGAGGAGTATAAGAAAGCTATTGATTCATTATGAGAAAAACATTTAGTGAACAACTTTATAGCGAAATGAAGTCAAATCAAGATATCTTTTTAATCGTTGGTGATGTTGGATATGGGGTATTTGATAAATTTAAAGAAGATTTTCCAGATAGATTTATCAATCCTGGCGCTTCAGAACAACTAATGGTTGGTATGGCTAGTGGTTTGGCAATGGATGGAAAAATTCCCATAGTTTATTCAATAACCCCCTTTATTTTATATAGGCCTTTTGAATTCATTAGAAATATTGTTAATAAAGAGAATATACCTATAAAAATTGTTGGGAGTGGTCGTGATGAAGATTACGGAGCACTAGGTTTTTCACACTTTGCTACAGATGATAGAGAAATAATTTCAAATTTTAAAAATATTAAGATTTTTAAACCTGAGTCTCTAGAAGATATATCCATAAAAGAGTTTTTATACAATGGAAGCCCATCTTATTTAAATCTAAAAAGGTAGCTTTGAAGTTATTAGTATTAGTCACTAACTCTACTGCCTATCCCTCAAATACAATTGTTCCATTTTTGAAACTTACTTGGGGTAAAGATGAAAGAATAGATACTATATATTATCAAGGAGGGGCAGAAAAAATCAGTTTTAAATATCCTATTCTGAAATTAGACGTACCTTCTTCTTTTGAACATGTTAATGAAAAAGGATTAAAAGCTTTTGAATGGATTTTAAATAATTATAAATTTGATGTTTTATTTAGATGTACAACAACGAGTTATATAAACATTAATGAAATTATAAATTTTATTCAAAATGTGCCTAAAGATAATCTATTTTGTGGACTAGTAGACACCTATCCAACTTATGATGTTCCCCATAATCAAAAAATCAAATTTGTTTCTGGGGCAGGTTGTTTTTTTTCTAGAGATGTTCTTGAAAAATTAATTAAGAATAAAAACTTATATGATTATTCGTTAAATGATGATGTTGCAATAAGTAAATTATTAACTAAAGACTTGGACATACCAATAACCATAGGCAAAAGACAAGATTTTTATTATGGACTACCAAAAAAGGAAGATATCGATTTTGAAAATTATCATTTTAGATTTAACTTAAGAGATACATACTATCCAAGGTTTTTAGAAGTATTAAGTTTGTTATCTATACATCTTGAATATAAAAAAAATGTAAGTTCTAAAAAATATGTTTTTTATAGCTTAGTTTTAAGGTTTATCTCATTAACTCTTTTCGAAATATTGAGAATTATAAATCCTAAATTCATTAGCGATAATTTTAAAAAAATGTTCAATAAATTATTAAAGATTTTTGTAAATATCATAAAAAGTAATTCATTAATTTATGATATTTCAAAAAAAATAAAAAAATGGTTTAGTTGAATTAACCTAATATAAATATTTCTAAAATATTTCAAAATGTATATTAGATTAAAAATAATGTTAGAAAAGCTAAAACTCTCTATAGGCTTTGTTCATATCTTATGATTAAAGGCTACAAAAACCTGATAAATAGACTACAAAGATTTGCCTTTTTATCTAAGACTATCAAGTTCAAAAGAAAAAAAATTAGAATATTCATATCATTTGCGATAAAAAATCTTAACGCTGGATTTGAAATAGTTATATTTCTTATAATTTCATACATAATTACAGGATCATTACCTGAGAATGAAATATTTAATTACATTGATATAAACCGTATAAAGAACTTTCTTCCATTAATTGTCCTACTCAGATTAGGATTTAATTATTTAGACACGCTTAATCTTTCAGTTCTGCAAAATGCGACTTTATCTTCATTAAAAAAAGAAGCATTGAAAAGATTGTTTCAAAAAGAAAACTATTCGTATGCTTATATGAACTACAAAGTTAGCAGTGAGTCAAACCAAATTAGCGACATTTATAGAACTTTCAGTGGGATTGCAGGTTTAATATCTCAAATAGCCGTTTTTTTTATCACAATTTGTTTTCTAAATTTAGATGTGGCAATAACACTTTTTATCATTGGTGTTATTTTTTATAAACCTGCAAATATTTTGATTTCGAAAATAAGAGATAATGCAGAGCAAGCAAGAATAATTGCCTATGAGTTAGATGATGATCAAGAAAGAATATTAAGTAATTTTTACTTAATTAAACTTTTAAACAAAGAAGATGAAGAATCTTCAAGGTTTTCTAAGTCTGTAGATTTTGCAGAAAAAACAAGTATTAGGAATTCACAACTTGGATTTGTCTCACATAATGTTTTTACATTTACAATTACATTTTTGATCGCCATCATCCTAGTTCAAGGCTTTTTTAAAATACCTGTAAGCTTAGAAATAATTTTTTTAATAATCAGAGGAGTCCAATATCTCAGTCAGGCTGTTACTGCGTATGGGAGCTTGATAGCAAAAACAGTTTTTGTAAAAACTTATTTAGAGGGATTAAGCGAGAAATCAGAAGAGAAAAAAGGGCTTTATACTCTTGAAAAAAGTCTGAAAAATAAAATTATAACAATTAGAAATCTTTCATTTTCATATGAAGGTCATAACAAACAAATTTTTAATAATTTGAGTATAGAAATCGAAAAAGAAACTCATAACTTAATAATTGGCCAGAATGGATCTGGTAAAAGTACATTAATAGGATTAATGACTGGAATTTATAAGCCAAATTCTGGTGAAATTATTGTATCAACAAAAAATTTTGGATATGTTGGCCCAGTGCCATTAATTTTTGAAGATACGTTAAAGAACAATATTTTATATGGTGTAAGTGAGAATGTAAATAACCAAGAAATAATTACATTAATCAGAAATTTTAATATTTTTGATTCTGAAGAAGATATAGATCTTAATAAAAAAATTAATTCAAAAGTTTTATCATCTGGGCAAATGCAAAAATTGTCGTTTATTAGAGCTATTTTATTAAAACCGGATATTTTATTCCTAGATGAATCTACATCTAATCTTGATAAAAAAAGCATCATCAACATTGGAAAAGAACTTAGAAGTTTAAAAAATACAATTGTAAATATCACTCATAAACCCGAGGAGTTTCAATATGCTGATAATATTTATGAGATTGAAGATGGAAATATAAATATTTTGAACAAATGAAAGTGAATATAAAATTTAAGAATTCAATTATTTTCAAAATATATTTTAGAGTTAAAAATTTGTTCTTTTATAGAATAAGAAAAATTAAAAATTGGACTTTATATTATTTAATATATGTATTTCCTGGCATCTACAGGCCATCGAGTGAACCCTTTATATCTGGAGATACATTCAGAAAAATGGCAAACCATGTATTTGATGAAACAAAAGGTTTTAATCCAAAAATGGTAAGAGACGGAGATATTATTTTTCTTAAGGCTGATATGATTGAAACCTTTTTTAAATTCTTTCATCAAAAAATAGAAAGTAGATATGTTTTACTAAGTCACAATTCAGACTTTTCTTTCAATTTAGAAAATCAAGAATATTTAGATGATAAAGTAATTCATTGGTTTGCCCAAAATATTAACTTTGAAGCAGATGAAAAAATTTCACTATTACCAATTGGACTTGAAAATCGTAGATATTTGAAAAACGGATTAATTTATCATTTTAATAAATATAAGAATTCTGAAAAAAAACATTTAGTTCTCTTATCCTTTAACGAAAAAACTAATATTTCTCGTCTAAAGGTTAAAGAAGCCCTTAAAAACAATAAATTAATTACTTCCCAAATGTTTAAAAATTCTGATTCGTATAAAAAAACTTTATCAGAGTCTATGTATAATTTATGTCCACCGGGTAATGGCCTTGATACACATAGGTTTTGGGAATCATTACTCTTAAATACTCTTCCAATTGTTGTTAGGTCAAGTTTTACATCAAACCTAGAAAAGCTTGATATTCCTGCTTTATATTTAGATAAATGGACAGATTTAAATGAATATAAAGAAAATGAGTTGCAATCACTTTATATGGAAAAAATAAATAAAAATGATTTAACTTATTATGTTCAATTTAATTATTGGAAAAAACTAATTTTAAAATCTAAATCAAGCATTGTCACATAAAATGTCTGTAGCAAAAAAATTTTAAATTTTTTGACTGCTGGAATTACTAACGATTAATTCTTGTCCATTTTTTATAAAATAGATCTAAATCTTTACCATCCCAGTAGGGCCAAGGGTAAAAGACTTTACTGTCTTTATTTTGTCCTAGTCTCGCTGCCCACCAACTATAAGTACTATTACTAATTATAAAATTTTCGAATTCAATCATTTTTGAAAAATTCTTAATCGTATTTTGCATAACAGTGTCACTCTTATTTGGAGAATGTATTTTGTCAGCCGAAGCAAATTCTTTTTTAGACTTAACCCACTCATAATCATCAGTTATAATTTCATAATGAAAATTACTAATCATCTCAGAAGCTCTTGAAATAGAATCAAGATAGTATTGAAGGGGAAGGTATTGTGGATGGTCACCACGTCTTACATGTAATACAGTAGAGCCTATCTTTTTTTCCATTTTTATTGATTCTTGAAAAGCATTGAACTGAAGTAATCCCTTTTTCATATCATCTATATTTTCATCAACAAACATTCTGTCTTGCCAAAAACCATTAAAACTTATAGTTGAAAAATTTGATTTATCATCTTTTGTCCAATCTCCATTTTTGATTGAAGTAATTTCCTCTTCATTAACAATGTGAAAAAGTTTCTTATCTAAATAGCTATATGATTTAATTTTGTTAATTTTTTTTTCTTGGAATCCCGATAGTTTTCTTAGCCCAAAATGTGTTTCATCAATAAAGAAGATATTATGACCTATTGATTTTTTTGAACTGAACGTGTACAAAATTGGATTATAATTCTTCCTTTTAAGATGCAAAGCAAGTGCAATTTGAAAGAGTTGGTTTCCAAAACCGCCAAAAACGTCAACTAGTATTTTCATTTATTTGGGTGTTTTTTCATATGTGGAATTAACGTTTGTTTGTTAAATATTTCTTCATTAGTCAATTCTAAGATATTAAGATTTAAAGAATTTTGTTTCAATAGTATTGACAAGAAGCTTTGATCGTAGCGATTTTGTATAAATGATTTTGAATTATTTATTGAACTAGGTTCATCTCTAGAAAAATCTAAATTTTTAGACATAATTTCATACCAATTATTAATAAAAGCTTTAGTTTTAGCATTAACTCTAATTCCAAAAAATGTTGCTGAGAACTGTCCTGAATCAGTAATTGCTTTATTTTCTATTACATCAAACAAGCTAAGTAAGTCTCCTGTTGTCCAGTTGTCTTCAATATTATGGGCCATTCTCCAAACTACCATATCAAATTCTTCTAAATTTAAAAATTTATTAATCCATGAAATCTTAAATAATTTATTTCTTATTTTAAATATAGTTTTCTTAGTTAATCCTGTTCTGCCATCAATGTAGAAAACGATATCGTTTTCCGCTATGTCATTAATTATCTTTCTAATCAAAAATGGTTTCCAAATAAAATATCCATATCCATGTTCATATCTTTCACAGTATTCAATTACTTCTGGTGTTAAATCCTCTTTGGAAAATATTTTTAATTCTGAATTTGGATAAATTTTGTTTAAATCACCCAAAACGTCCATAGAAAGTTTTTTGTATTTTTCATCAGTTGCAAAACTTATAAAATATATCACTATTCTCTACTTTGTATAATTTTTGTAATTTTTAGGTAAATATTTTTTTAATTGTTTTGAATGAATGTGTAAATTGACAATTTTTTTAACATGTCCGTCATATTGAATAGTTGGTAAATTGTTTTTGAAATTAGGTTTTATTCGTTTAGAAATTATTTCAGCACCAACAATATGATGGCTTTCCTTAATTCGGTTATGATAAAATCTTCTCGGTTTTTGATGGGTTCCTCCAATATATTGGCCATATGATGCAGGATCAAAAATAAAATTTGAATTATCATAAGGTAGCGTAGGCAATGGATTAAAAAAATTTTTATCAAATTTATAGATTATTCCTAGCATATCCATTTCATTTAATGGAATATTATTATTTTCGATTATATGCTCATCGATATTTACTAAAATTTTGTAAATTTCTGATGATAATTTTCTTGAAAGAGAAATATCTGGAAAAAATGAGTAGCCAAAGATTAATTGGTTTATTGTATGTCTGGTGATATTGATCTTATTATCAACAAAACAATCAGAAATCTTTTCAAAAGGTTCATAGATTAGAACATCATTATCGAAATGTACGAAATTCTTTAAATTATAATTCTCGGCAATTAGATTTAGGTAGAATATTCTTTTTAAAGAAGTTAACCATAGGGGGTTTGACTCATAGTTTGTTCCCTTGTAAAAATTATTCTTGTCAAGATAGTTACTTTCAGTCGAGTTGAATTCATTTATATTTAGAACGTTACAATTTTGAAGGTCGATGTTTTCGTTACATCCGACATATACATTTGCATTTTTATCGACTGAAAGTATCGTATTAACGGTTTCTTTAAAATAATCAGGAATTTTTCCTAAATTAAAAAGAATATAATTCAATTTTTTCCTCTGATAATCCTTATTTTATTTTAATTAGTGAAAATACTTTTAAATTCATTAATATTTTTTAAATAATGAAAAAAATTGCAATAGTTGAAATTTTAGGAGGGCTTGGTAATCAATTATTTCAATTGGCATTTGCGAATTATCTCAAAAAAAATAATGTTCGAGTATTAATTAGTACAAACATATTAGATAAAGTAAATAATGAAAAAAATCCAGTAATAGCTAGAAGAAATTTAGCATTTCCTTTGTATTATTTTGGGTTTGAAGAGATAAGTTATGTTTTATACAAATTTTTAAAATTAATAGAAAAATTAAAAATATCTACATTTTTAAATAAAATTACAGGTAAAAAAATATTCGGATATGCAAATCAAGATACGTTTGAGTTAAATAATTTACATTTGGTAAATCAGTATTACGGGTATTGGCAAAAATCAGAATTCATTTCAGAAAGTAGAAATTTTTTAGTCAAAGCATTAGAAAATGAGAAAAGTATAAAGCAGGCGTTGTCATCTCAGCCTGTAAAAGGCTCTACGGCACTACATATTAGAAGAACTGATTACATTGAAATGGATGAAGCTTTATCTATTGATTTTTATAAAGAGGCTATTCAATTTTGTAAAAATAATATAGATGATTTTAGATATAGTATTTTTACGGATGATATTGACTGGGTAAAGTCACAATCAATATTTAATGATACTGATAAAATGTTTTGGCAAGAAGTTAATACGGACAAAACCGTAGAACATTTTGCTGAAATGATAAAATTTGAAAACTTTATTGTTGGAAACAGTACATTTTCATTAATGGCTGCCATAATTAGAAACAATAAATTATCAAAAATAATTATCGCTGATCCATGGTTTAGAAATCAGAAATATACTGACATAGCAGAAACAAGCTGGATTAAAATAAAAAATGATCAGACACAGAGCTAAAAAAATTAAAAGTCTATTAGTCAATTATTATTTTGTTCTTTTTGATTTATTGAAATTAACCTTTTATGTTTCTAAAAACTTAATTAAATACAAAAAAATTGATTCTACAAATATCACTATTGTGACTGGGGCAGATTTTACACATTTTAAAAGTCTTATAAACCTTATCAGCTCCATCAATAAATATGAAGAAAATATAAATCTTGTGATTTATGATCTAGGTCTTCGAGAAAATCAAATAAAAGAATTATTGAATATGGAAATTACCTTTGTATACGAAAAATTTGATTTTAGTAAATATCCCCCTTTTTACAAAGAAAGATCGGATGGGGATAATAAGTTAGGATCATATGCGTGGAAGAGCGCAATAGTAAAAGAAACACTTGATAAATATTCAGGCTCAGTAATTTGGCTAGATGCTGGTGATAAAATAACCAAAAAACTGAGATTATTGAAAATAGTTTTAACATCAGTAGGAATTTATATTCCATCAAGTCCGGGAAAAATAAAAGATTGGACTCATAAAAGAACAATAGAAAATTTTGGTTTTGATAAAACTTTAATAAATAGAAAAAATCTTGCATCTGGAATGATTGGTTTTAATTCCGAAAATAAACTGGCTGCCGAAATAGTTAACGAATGGGCTGAAAAATCAAAAAATAAGGATTTAATCTCTCCAAAAGGCAGCAGTCGAAAAAACCATAGACAAGATCAGTCATTACTTACATTAATTGCATACAAACACAATATTGTAAAAAAGATTCCCTCATCACATGAGCTATTTGGAATAATTGTTCATCAAGATCCGGATAAAATATATTTATCCCCTGTGAAGTTAGATTCGATAAATGATCAGTTAAGAAAAGACTGGTATGAAAAATTTAATGATATTTCAACAAATACTCTTATCAATGCTTCATTGGTGTGGTTATTAGATTTTAGTTCTATTAAGAAATTTCCAAAAAAATACTTAGATAAAATAAAATTTGTTGCATCATTTTCAATTGATGACAAATATGCCAACAATGAATTGTTAATAAAATTGAAAGATAATATTCAATTATTTTTTGTTAAAAATGATATTGACTTTAAGCATCTAGAGAATCAGGGAATAAAAAATATTTTTATGATTGAGCAAGAAAATTATCTTGAAGGTTGTAAAGATAAAATAATCGAGATTCTTGATAGTGAATAATTAGTTATAATTTAAATATGTCAGATCCACTAATAAGTGTAATTATACCATCATACAATAGATATAATTACTTAATTAATGCTGTAGAAAGCGTCTTAAAACAAGATTACAAAAATTTTGAAATAATTA
>CETL01021584.1_pt1 | contig 35768 bp, 35 predicted proteins | sample 356371 | NCBI WGS metagenome assembly CETL01 (sample SAMEA2622518, study PRJEB7988) | marine metagenome | biome: marine biome (ENVO:00000447); feature: surface water layer (ENVO:00002042); material: "saline water (ENVO:00002010), including plankton (ENVO:xxxxxxxx)" | depth 5 m | reverse complement strand
TTCCTACCGATTTGTAGACCAACATCAACACCTGATACTGTAGTTCCGTAATCAAGTGTGTAGACATTACCTTCCAGTGAAGAGTCTCCTCCCCAATAACCTGCTGTAAGTGTCATTGGTAAACCAACCACAGCAAGATCAAGTGCTACAGAAGTAAAGGTATAACCAGTATCAGTTACTCCGCTACCATCATAGTTGCCATCAGCATAATCAATTGCTATTGGCCCCATAGCTACACCAAAGTTGAATTCTTCATAATCTGAATCAAAATTGTCAGTGTAGTAATAGCCTGTGAACCCCGCGTACATGTCCATGCCCATCGCGCTGAATGCGTATCCGCCGTAATAGTCATGTTCAAGACCTGTATCGACATCGGCCCACCATGTACCTAAGTAGAAACCACCAACCTCGTAATCAGCCCCAAAACTTACAGCAGAGTCAGATTGATGAACTCCTCTGTACCAGTATTCTGACATATAGCCAATGTTGTAGCTTATTGCACCACTATGTTCTTCAGCAACAGCTGATTCAGATGAGAATGCAGTTGGTATCATAAACACTGATATCAAAAATATACTTAATATATTTTGTTTAATTTTTTTCATTTTTCCCTCCGGATTAAATATTAACGTTTAAATTACAATTATTTACTCGGACGATAATCAAAAGAAAATCGTTCAGCACTTATATAGATGCATAATCCATGCCAATTTTGATAGGGTTTATTAAAAACATTGTAAACATTTATTTCTTATAAATGTTGAACAATTACACTAGATATAAGAGGATATAGTTTATAGAATATAGAATATGTAACAAATTTGCACAAAATATGTGCACTAATTATGAAAACAAAATCAATAATAGAGCTTGTAGAAAAAATAGAGAGTCTTATACCATCAGAGACATCTAAAGTTACCGAGGAGTTTAAGAGTGCTCTCAAAAGGACACTAGAAGATCATTTACATCAACTTGACCTAGTAACACGAGAGGAGTTTGATGTTCAGAAACAAGTACTATTAAAAACTAGGGAGAAAATTGAGGCCCTTGAAAAAAAACTAAATGATTAGTTAACATTCTGCCTAAATAAATCCGACATCCTCGTCTTTACTTCAGGAATCATAACATTGGACTCGAATTTCTCAATTTCTGATTTCATCTGATCAAGATTATTTGAATCACCAACCTCTATAATTCCCGCCATGGCCATCATAGCATGAGGAGCACATTGATATAAATAAAGCCCATTAGTGTCAAATTGTATTACAGTACTTTTTTTATACATTGTATTGAATGACATACTTCCATCTGGCGCAGCAACAGTTTCTGCATTATGCCCTGCGTCTACCATTTCAAAATTAATACTATCACACGTATTTATCTTTATGAAGCTTGGTTCAAATACCATTGCTCCTGAGCTATTTTCATTGAGCATTTTTACCTCGTGGATTATAAATTCTCCTTCCATTGAATCACAAATAGATTCTCTTTCTTGAACTACTGCAACAGTCTGTTCGATAGTGGGGTTACTCGCTAAATTTATCTTGCCTGCTGGCGCAGTCCTTGTTATTTCATTTTCTTGATTGAGGGATTGGTAATTTTTACTCGGGTGAATGGAATATGAGGCAAATATATTTGAGAGCACGCCTATGACTATCGCAATGAATACAATAATTAATGAGACAATAGAGAAGATTTTAAAAAATTGTTGATCTGTCATAGTATTCCGTATTTGGCTTGCTATTTAAATAAAATAACAAAGTAGATTATACTAAAAGTTGAGATAAAATCATTAAGTATTTTGCGCCTGTAGCTCAGTTGGATAGAGCATTAGCTTCCGAAGCTAAAGGTCAGAAGTTCAAATCTTCTCAGGCGCTTAAGATGATCTCTCAGCAGCTATAATCGTATTCTCAATTAGAGCGCAGACTGTCATTGGTCCAACGCCTCCTGGTACAGGAGTTATTGCAGATGCTTTTTTTGATGCGGATTTAAATTCAACATCCCCGCAAAGTTTACCTTCGATATTATGGATACCAACATCAACTACTACTGCTCCATTAGGGATTTGATCACCGTTGATAAATTTTGGTACCCCAGCTGCAACAATTATCACATCTGCGTCTGCAAGTTTAGCGTTAAGATCGCGTGTTTTCGAATGACACATAGTGACTGTTGCATTTTGTTGCTGACAAAGAATTGACACGGGTTTACCAACTATATTTGATCTACCTATAACAGTTACATTCATACCTGTAAGATTGACATCTGCCGATTTCAAAATAGACATGATGCCTTTGGGTGTACAAGAGACAAGTGTGTCCTCTCCCAGAAATAGTTTTCCTACATTGCTAGGTGTAAATCCATCAACATCTTTAGACGGGTCAATAGAATTTAATACTTTAGTTACAGATATATGTTTAGGAAGGGGTAGTTGGACAATGACGCCATGGATAGAACTATCACTATTTATTTTATTAATTTCATCCAAAATTTCCTCTTCTGAAATTGTATCCTCGAATCTTCTTACTTCTGACTCAATGCCAGCTTTACCAGCAAATTTCTCTTTCTGTGCCACATAGCTGGCTGATGCCTTCATCTCACCAACAAGAATAACAACTAGTTTGGGGACTATGTCATTACCTTTTAGTTTCTCTACTCTTGATCTTAAATCATTACTTAATATCTCTTCTGCAACTTCTTTGCCACTAATTACCCTTGCGCTCATATATCCACCTCAGTTTTGTCTTTCTTTTTCTACTAATAAATTTACCACGTCTATTAGCTCATCGTATGAACTGACATATGAGCCACTAGTCATATATTTTCCGTTTATAACAAGTGTGGGTACAGAGCTTATCTGATACTCTCTTGCTAGTCTACTTGCTTTGTTCATTCTAATCTCTGTACCAAATGAGTCAAATAATTCCTCGAATTTCTTGTAGTTGTATCCATTATTCGATACAAATTGACTCAATGAGTCCCTAGTATCAAGTCTTTGAGAGTTAATGTGAATTTCTTCAAATAATTTTACATGAAGATCATCATCTAAATTCATCTGTTTTAGAGTAAAATATGCTTTCGCGTGGTTTTGCCAAGTATCTCGAAGTGAAACAGGCACTTTTATCAAGATAGTATCTTTGTCCAAATCTGCTTCGATCTGATCCATGGTTGGCTCAAGATTAAAACAGTGAGGGCAACCATACCAGAAAAACTCATATATAACAATTTGGTCATATTCGGTTTGCTTTTGATTGGATATTTGGACGTATTTAGGATCTGCTAAGGAGACAGTAGATACAAAGAAAAGACAAATGATAAGATTTACCATGCCAGAAGAATATTTAATCATCAGTATAGACCTTCAAGATATTTCGCCACAGCTTTCATTTCTTTATCAGACATCCTTGATGCAATGTTACGCATCATTTTATTGTAATCATTAGCTCTATCTGTGCTTTGAAACTTTTTTAGTTGCTGGTAAATATACTCTGAGTGTTGTCCTGACAATGATGGGATTCCTGCTAAGCTATTACCTTGACCATTAGGACCATGACATGCCATGCAAGCCTGAATCTTATACTCCATGTTACCGCCTCTATAAATATTTTGTCCATCTTTAAGAAACGCGTCATCTGTTAGTCCAATAGAAACATCTAATGAAGCATAATAAGCTGATATATCCTCAATATCCTCTTTGCTGAGTGCCAGAGCTATGCCGTACATGATTGCATTGTTTCTGGATCCGTCAGGTCCTTTTTGGAATTCATATAACTGAGTCTCAAGGTATTTGGCGTGTTGACCAGCTAGTTTAGGCCACTCTGGGTTCATGCTTACACCCGCGCTTCCATGACATGCAGCGCAAGTTACACTCTTCTCTTTACCTTTTTCGATATCACCAGCAAAGGCACTCGATAAAACTGAGGTAAAAAAAATCATTATAAAATAGTGAGGTAATTTCATCATAATCCCAGTGTAATTATATATGAAACATACTATTCTTCAAACATACAGCTGAGTAAAAATTAATGCGCAGTCTCCCAATTATCTCCTATTCCAATATCAACTATGAGTGGGACATCTAATTTAGAGCAATTACACATCAGATTGTTAATTTTTGATTTTGCCTCTGTTACAAAAGATTCTTTAACCTCAAATACTAGCTCATCATGAACTTGCATCAACATCTTTATATTATCACTCTCATTAATCAACCATTTGTCTATTTCAATCATTGCAAGTTTTAAAATATCTGCAGCAGTTCCTTGGATGGGAGCATTAATAGCTGTTCTCTCTGCAGCACTCCTAATTTGAAAATTACTGTGAGTAATATTAGGTAAAAATATTCTTCGGCCTGCTAAAGTTTTCACATAACCTTGAGCTTTTGCCTCTTTCTTTATCTCACTCATAAACCCTTTCACACCAGAGTATTTGATAAAATATTTTTCGATAAATTCTTTAGCTTTTGAATTATCTATTCTAAGTTGCTTAGCGAGACCGAACGAGGAGATGCCGTATATTAAGCCAAAATTTATTGTTTTTGCAACGCGTCTTTGCTGATCACTTGGTTGGCCAGGTATGGAAAAAATCTCTCTTGCGGTAACTGAATGAATATCTTCATTATTTTTAAAGCTTTTTAGTAAGGTTTTATCCTGTGAAAGGTGTGCCATCACTCTTAGTTCGATTTGTGAATAGTCAGCAGATATTATAGTTGAGCCTTCTTCAGGGATAAAGGTTTTGCGAATATCTCTCCCATTTTTCGTCTTTATTGGGATGTTCTGTAAATTAGGGTTAGATGATGATAATCTACCAGTTATTGTAACTGTTTGATTATATGAAGTGTGAAGACGCCTTGTGCTCTCGTTAATCGTTTCTCCTAATTTATCTGTGTACGTATTTTTTAATTTTGATAAGTTTCTATACTCAAGAACAAGCTTTGGTACCTCATGATGTTCTGCCAGATCAATCATAACATCCTCGCTTGTTGATGGTTGGCCTTTTGGTGTTTTTTTTAAAATTGGTAAATTCATCTCCTCATAAAATATCTCCTGTAATTGCTTTGGTGAACTTATGTTGAAGTTACGCCCAACAATTTTATAGATACTATTTTCGAGCTCTTTTATTTTCTCTCCAAAATATTTGCTCAATCGTGATAACTTCTTGTTGTCTACTTTTACTCCAGCTAGTTCCATTCTTGAGAGTATTTTAATGAGTGGTAATTCAATTTTCTTGTATAGCATTGATTGCTCGTTGAGATCCTCTAGCTTTTTTTTAAAATAGTCATAAAGTCTCATGGCTATATCTGCGTCCTCACATGCATACTTGTAGACATCAACTGCCGACAAATCAGATAATGTTAACTGTTTTCTACCTTTGCCAACTAACTCCTCATACTTAATGGTTTGTATATTAAGATGTTTTTCTGCAAGAGAATCCAGATCATGTTTCCCAGACGAGTCAATAATATATGACATAATCATCGTATCTTGAATTTTACACTCCATAGTAATTCCATATTTATATAGAACATTCATATCATATTTAATATTCTGACCAATAACGGTAATATTTTTATTCTTAAATAGGTTTTCCAATTTTAAAATTAATGTTTTTAGATCTACTTGTGTATCAGTTTTGTGGTGATTTATAGGTATATAAAAAGCAGTATTTATATCTAGGCAAATAGATACACCAACTAAATTAGCTTTGATTGGGTCTGTAGAATCAGTCTCAGTATCAAATGCAAATATTTTTTTATCCAAACATGCCTTGATTAACTTATTTAATTCTGAAACTTTATTAACTATGGAATACTTACTCTTTTTGGTATCAGTTTTTTCAATTTTTTTAATACCTAGATCTTTTGATAATTTGTTCAAATTGTATGTATTTATGAAAGAAGATAATTTCTTTCCATTTGGTGTCTTAACCTCATAATCATCAATTTTTGATCTTAGGTCAATATCAGACTTTAAAGAAATTAATTCTTGTGCAAGCTTTATTGTAGAGAGAGAATTTTGAAGATTCTCTCTTAAATTAGTTTTAAGTTCATCAATATTCTCTAGAATAGAATTGAGATTGAGATACTTGCCCAAAAGAGTCACTGCAGTCTTGGGTCCGATTTTAGGAACACCTGGTATGTTATCAGATGAATCACCAATCAAAGTCAAATAATCTTTTATTTGATTCGGAGCTACGCCAAACTTCTTTTTAACTCCATCTTGATCCAATTGTTTTCCATCAAGACTATTCATAAGTGAGACATTCTTATTTACTAGCTGAGCAAGATCTTTATCACCTGAAGAAATAAAGGTTTGAATATTCGTTGAGTGTTTGTTTACTAGTGATGCAATAACATCATCGGCCTCTACGTCTGGATGTTGTATAATTTTAATACCCATGTATTTTATGAAATCAAAAATAGGTTCAACTTGTTCAGATAATTCTGTTGGCATTGATTTACGATTACTTTTATATTCCTTATAAATCCTATGTCTAAAGTTCTTGCCTCTAGCATCAAAAACAGCGCAAACATATTTTGGTGAAAAATCGTTAAGAAGTTTGTTTATCATATTAGTCACACCAAATATTGCTCCAGTGTGCGACCCGTTATTATTTTTCAGATGTGGGAGAGCATAAAATGCTCTATAAAGATAAGAGGACCCATCTATAATAACGAAAATTTCTTTTTTTTTATTGGCCAAAATAGTTTACCCTATAGAGTGTAAAATCAAACGAAAAATATAATAATAAATATCTTGTAATGTCAGTATATACAAAAATAACAAAAGATGCCCTATCAGATCATCTGGAGAACTACACGATTGGCCAGCTTGTCGATGTAAAGGGAATTTCTGAAGGTATTGAAAACACAAACTATCTTTTAATAACATCAAAAAATGAGTATATTTTCACAATATTTGAAAATATCACTAAAGATATTTCAGATGAATATTTAAAATTTATGAATTATTTACATGAGCAGAGTTTCAGGTGCGCGTCGGTCGAGACTACTAAAACTGGTGAACTTTCCATCAACATATCTGATAAACCATCTGCGATAATCCAAAGATTAGATGGTAAATCAATTTCTACAGTAGGTGAATCACATTGTGTATTAGTTGGAGAATTATTATCAGAGTTTCATCAAAAAAGTTCCGGATATCAATCCTTATTAAATAATCCTAGGGATATAAAATGGAAAATAGAGACAATTGATAAATTAGATGGGTTAATTTCTAAAAAACAAAGTGAAATAATTCAAACTTCTTTGAGCCTTGATAGGTTATTCACAGATGAGGAATTACCCAAAGGTAAAATACATGCGGATCTATTTAGAGATAACGTGCTTTTTAATAATGATAGTATTTCTGGGATGATAGATTTCTATTACTCATGTGACGGCATACTGTTATATGATATTGCTGTGGTCGCTAACGATTGGTGTACATCTGATAATGGATCTATCGATAGAAATAAACTAGATAAGCTTTTTCTAGGTTATGAGAAAAATAGAAAAATAACTGAAAAAGAGAGAGAGTACTTTTCGTATGCTCTTGCATCAGCGGGTCTTCGATTTTATTTATCAAGACTACATGATCTTCATTTTCCTAAAATCGGTGAAATGACTCATATAAAAGATCCAAGTTTTTTTGAAAACATACTCACAAGAAATTTGAACTCTCTTGATTCTATAAGTAAAGAATGAAATTTTTATCCTTAAGAATAAATAACTTTATTGATATGGTATTAAAAATACTGATAGGCATGCTCATAATAATGATTGCAATATTAATCATCATTATACTGGGTAGATATTTTTTTGCATGGGGGAGCGTAGCGATTCAAGAATTTGTTATGTACCTTCATGCAACAATATTTATGTTAGGCATAAGCTACGTTTGTAGAGATAGGTCTCATGTGTCGATAGACATACTTTCGCGCAACTATAGCGAGAATAAGAGAATAAAAATTAGTATTTTTTTTGATTTAATTTTTTTAATACCTTTCTCAGTTTTTGTTATATATATTAGTTTGGATATGGTTTTTGCGTCATGGGATATTTTTGAAGGATCAGGTGAATCTGGAGGATTAGATTATGTTTATTTACTCAAATCATTAATTCCTATAGCAGGGATACTAATGTTTTTGTCTGGCATCTCAAATTTACTGGATAACTTCGTCAAGCTAAAGTCATGACAGAATACTCGCTACTCATTCTATTTATTACTTTTACCTTTGGACTTTTACTAACAGGATACCCAGTGGGTTTTATTCTAGCTGGCACATCTTTAACTTTTTCATTAATCGGATCTATATTAGGAGTGTTTGATTTCACCTTCCTCATGGCATTTCCCAATAGGGTCTTTGGGATAATGACAAATCAAAACCTGCTTGCTGTCCCATTATTTATTTTTATGGGTTTGATTCTAGAAAAAACGAAGATAGCTGAAAATCTACTTAAAGCAATGAATAAAATTTATAACAATACTAGTGGTGGTTATGCTATCTCCGTTGTAATTGTAGGTGCGTTGATGGGAGCTAGCACAGGAATTGTAGGTGCAAGCGTAGTTACATTAGGCTTATTATCTATTCCTGTGATGATTAAGAATAATTATCCAAAAGATTTAACTTGTGGGGTAATATGTGCGTCAGGTACATTGGGTCAAATTATCCCACCTTCACTTGTTTTAATTCTGCTAGCAGATGTTCTATCGTCAGCATACCAACAAGCTCAATTAAATATGGGTATGTTTTCACCAGAAACAGTTACAATCGCAGAGCTGTTTGCAGGAGCGGTTATACCGGGAATTTTACTTCCTATTTTGTATATTTTTTATATAAAGTTATTTCATAACAACTTAAAAACTGACTCCGATAAGTCTCACGAGGTAAACTTATACTCTAGTTTTATCCCACCTATCCTACTGATTCTTTTAGTTTTAGGTGCAATAATTCTTGGAATTGCAACTCCTTCTGAGGCAGCGGCGCTAGGAGTACTAGGAGCTATTGTGATTTCAACTGTTCAAAAACAACTCAATTCCAATGTTCTTAATAATTGTTCAAGAGAAACTATCAAACTAACTAGTATGATTTTCATGATATTAATTGGTGCCACACTTTTTTCTTTAGTTTTTAGAGGATTAAATGGTGAAGAGGCAGTTCAGTCATTATTATTAAATGACTCACTCGATAAGTTTTATATTTTACTTATCGTTTTATTTTTGATGTTCCTATTAGGTTTTATTTTAGATTTTATAGAAATAATTTTCATTGTGATTCCCATATTCGGTCCAATTCTATTTACACTAGGTTTTGATCCAGTTTGGATAGGAATATTGATAGGAATGATATTACAGACATCTTTCTTAACCCCTCCATTTGGATTTTCTATATTTTATCTCAGAGGAGTGACGCCGAATAATATTGATACTAAAGAAATATATAAAGGAGTATTTCCTTTTGTTATAATACAATTATCTGTCGTCATGTTAATTATTTTAATTCCAGAACTAGCAACTATGCTTCCAAATATTATTTTTAACTGAATTATCTAGTTTTTAGATATGACAAATTAGATATCTTTGTCCATGGAGAAATTTTGTTTTTGAAACTTATGTATGAATTATATATTTCCAGTGATATATCGTCATGTAAAGATAATTCTTTCAAGACGCTAGTGGAAGTTTCTCTCAAAACATCTAACACTTCTGATGGAAATTCTTTTATTTCGATATTACTATCTTTAAGGAACTTCAGTGCTAACATATTTTTCATACTATAATCAGATAACATATCAATATTAATGGCCTTACATGCAGTATCAACAATCTTCTTTAAATCTTCTGGTAGTTGTAAGTAACTGTCTTTGTTTATTATGCACTCGATACTTGGTCCTGGTTCGTGCCATCCAGGATAATAGTAGTATTTTGCTACTTTATGAAGACCAAATGCTCTATCGTTATACGGGCCCACCCATTCGGTAGCATCAATTGCACCAGTTTGTAGTGCGGTAAATATCTCTGCTCCTGCAAGTGTTATCGGGACTCCGCCTATCTTTGATAAAACTTCTCCTCCAAGTCCCGGTATTCTCATTTTGAGACCTTTAAGATCATCCATTGAATTAATTTCTTTATTAAACCAACCGCCCATCTGCACACCAGTATTTCCTGCTGGGCGTGGTATAAGGTTAAAATTATTATAAAGTTTTTCCCAAAGTTCTATGCCACCACCATAATATAACCATGAGTTCATTTCTTGTGACGTAAGACCAAAAGGTACCGATGAAAAGAACTGACAAGCAGGACTTTTACCTTTCCAATAATAGGCACCAGAATGACCAATTTCGGCACCACCTTGGGCAACAAAATCAAATACTTCTAGAGGAGGTATTAGCTCATTAGCTCCATAAACTTTAATTTTGAGACGGTTATTCGATAGTGAGTTTATAAGGTTGGCTAAGTTTTCTGCTCCAACTCCAAGACCAGGAAAGTTTTTAGGCCAAGAAGTAACCATTTTCCAGTTATATTCTCCATCAGACGCACGAGATTCTGATGTCCCTAGGGTTAATGTGCCCAGAAGTGCTGCGAGAGATTTTATGAAATATCTTCTTTTCATTTGCTGTTTAATTGAGGAATTCTAATTGTGCGTAAGACAATACAAGCCACTTTTTTCCATAGTTCTCAAAATTAATTTGTAATTTAAGATCTTCATTTTTACCAGTATAACTCAGTATAACCCCTTGCCCAAATCTCATATGATTGACTCTTTGCCCTACTCTGACAAATGGCACCGACTGATCAATAGAAAACTTATCACTGAAAATATCTTGATCCATACCCTGGTTATGATCATTGTCGAAGGTGTTTTTCTTATAAGGATATGCTGTTTTAGATTTATTTTTTACAGACTGCAACATTGATTCGGGTATTTCATCAAGGAATCGAGAGGGTATGAAAAAACTTGAAGAACCATGGATGTAGCGAGAGTTAGCATAACTTAAAAATAGTTTCTTCATAGCTCTAGTGATAGCGACATAACATAACCTACGTTCCTCCTCCATGAAACCTGGTGTGATATTTCTATTTTCATTAGGGAAAATACCTTCCTCTAAGCCCGTTAAAAAGACAACTGGAAATTCTAAACCTTTTGACATGTGTATTGTCATTAGCTGAACTGGGTCTTCGTTAATTTTTGACTGATATTCTCCCGCTTCTAGTGATGCATTATCTAAAAAATCTTGAATTATATTTTCACTATCTGTGTTATTAGCGGAAAATCTCTCAGCAGTTGAGACTAATTCTTCCAAATTTTCTTGTTTACTCAAAGATTCATCGGTTTTCTTTGTCTCATAGTAATTATTCAATCCAGATAGACTGATTATGTCAGAAATAATACTTCTGAGATTGGCATCTTTAATAATATTTTGTAAGTTTCTTATAATCGACAGATATGTCTGAATTGATGATGAAGCCCTTGCGCCAATAGTTAAGATAAAACTACGATCATTTACACAATCCCACATAGATTTTTGACTTATTTTGCTCTGTTCACGTATTACTCTCATAGTCTTTTCTCCGAGCCCTCTTGGTGGATTGTTTATAGTTCTCTCAAATGAAGAGTCGTCACTTGTATTTACTGAAACTCTCAAATAAGCTAAAACATCTTTGACCTCAGCTCTCTCAAAAAATCTAAAACCTCCAAAAATTTTATATGGAATAGACTTTGAGTTTAGCTCTTCTTCGATTCTTCGAGATAAATAATTTGATCTATATAAAATGGCGATATCTGATCTCTTATAGCCTTTAGTTACTAATTCTCTAATTTTTTCTGTAATGAAACCACACTCATCGTCGTCGTTAAATGCTTCATAAACAAAAACGGGATCTCCTGAGGCAGAATCTGACCACAAATTCTTACCAAGTCTACCTGTATTATTTTCAATAAGTTTGTTTGCAACAGATAAAATAGAATTTGTAGACCTATAATTTTGCTCCAATTTAAATATTTCGACGCCAGAAAATTGATCTGTAAAATATTTGATATTTTTACTCCTTGCTCCCCTCCAGCCGTATATTGCTTGATCATCATCTCCTACTGCATAAAGTGACCCATTAGTTCCATTTATAACTTTTAATAATTCGAATTGTAAAGTGTTTGTATCTTGGAACTCATCAACCATTATATTTTTAAATCTATTAGAGTAATAATTTAAGATACTTGGGTTGCTCTTGAACATCTCATAGGTTAATAAAATCAAATCAGCGAAATCCACGCTATTTGTCTGCCTGCAAGCAAGATCATAATCCCGATAAATCTCTATATATTTCGTATCATCATTATCACAATTATCATGCCTTGAGCCCTTATCCTTCTGCCTATTAATGAATGACTGAAGGTGTTTTGGGTCATAAATATTTTCATCTAAATTCTTCTGCTTTATTATTCTCTTTATCATCCTCAATTGATCTTGTGAATCTAAGATAGTAAAAAAATCTCTTATACCAGCCTCTCTCCAGTGTATTTTTAAAATACGCCTACATATGCCGTGAAATGTCCCAAACCATAGGCCTTGAGATGTAGTTCGTAAAATATTCTCTAACCTTTGCTTCATCTCGTTAGATGCTTTATTTGTAAATGTCAATGCCAAAATATTGCTGGGTTTAATATTAAAATCTCTAATTAATACGGCCACTCTGTGAATAAGAACTTTTGTTTTGCCACTACCCGCGCCAGCAAGGATAAGTTTATTACCTAGTGAACAATTGACAGCTTTAGATTGTTGTTCGTTTAACTCCTCGGAGCTTCTCTCATCTGACATTTGATTTCCTTTTTGGTCTCATGGAAAATAGTATGAACAAGATAAATAAACTTGTGTAAAAGAAAAATGGCTCAAGTATGCTTAGTGAATAGAGATAGAAGTTGATTGAAGAAATTAAAACAGTAACTAAAATAAGAAATGATTTATAATTCCTCTGAGAGTTTTCGTAGAGCGTACTCTCTATATCCTCTAACTTATCAATATTTTTTTCTAGTGATAATTTATCACTATCAATAATATTACTTAGTCTTTTCATAATTTGAGGTAGGTCAGGTAAAATATCTAATAAATCATACGAGTTTTTTTGCAACCTTTTCAAAATAGAAGATAAGCCTTTTTGTTTTCTCATCCACTTTTCCAAAATCGGTTTGGATGTTTTCCATAAGTCTAATTCGGGAGAAAACTCTCTGCCTAGACCCTCAGTATAAAGTAAAGTTTTCTGCATAAGAACAAGCTGAGGTTGAACTTCGAGTTTAAATTTTCTTGCGGTGTCAAATAAACCTAAAATAATCTCACTCAATGATACATCTTTTATGGGTTTATCAAGCATTGATTCACAGTTATCTCTTATAGCTGATTCTAATAAAGAGACGTTCGTATCTCTTGGTACCCATTCACACTCGACATGAAGTCTAGCAACTTTTTCATAATCACGATTAAAAAAAGCAACAAAATTCTCCGCAAGATATTTTTTATCAAATGCACTTAGTGAACCCATTATCCCAAAATCAACAAGTACAAACTGCACACGGTCTTGCTTTTTTTGTATAAAAATATTGCCAGGATGCATGTCAGCATGAAAAAAATTATGTTCAAATACCTGAATAAAAAACAGTTCGACAGCACTCGTTGCTAACTCATTAAAATCAATACCTTCTGAAATCAATTTTTTCCTATCATTAATAGGTGTTGCAAAGGTTCTCTCCATAACCAATACATTTTTTGTAACATACTCCCAAAATATTGAAGGAATATACACTAACTTAGATTCATGAAAGTTTTCTTTTATTTTTTTTGCATTCAACGATTCTTTCATTAGATTTGTCTCATCATAAACAAGGATCTCATAATCATTCACTACCTCGATTAAATGCATTCTCTTAAATTCTTCAGACAATGATGTTAAATATCTTGCTATTATTTTCATTAACTTTATATCTTTCTCTATATCTTTTTTAATGCGTGGCCTAACAACTTTTACTATAACTTCTGACCCATCCTTTAGCTGAGCAGAGTGTACTTGAGCTATAGAAGCTGACGCTAGTGGTTCGTCATCAAATTTAGAAAAGATATCTCGTATGTCCTTTTTCAACTCTTTTTCAATTATCTTCTTTGAATCATCGCTAGAAAAAGGTCTAACACGATCTTGAAGTTTTGCTAGCTCTTCGGCAATCTCAACAGACAACAAGTCTTTTCTAGTTGATATAACTTGTCCTAACTTTACAAATATTGGACCTAGTTCCTCGAACATTAGTCTTATTTTTTTAGGCCCCTCTTTGACAGGTTTTACTCTAAACCAATTCCAAGGTAAGAAATAAAAATATCCTTTATTCTGGACAAAATTAGAATCAACAAGCATTTTATCGACATCATATTTGATGAAAAGACGAATTATTTGGACTATACGGAAAAAGTTGCTCATAATTATTTAATTTTTTTCATAAGTTTTTCTGTTCGGCTTTTAACTTCGTCTACTTCATCAAGGAATTTCTCAATTTCTTTTTTAGATGGCAGAACTTCCAGATCATGAATTAAGTAGTCTTTTATATCTTTTTGTTTATCTCCAACTAAATCAGATATTGTTGATGTGACATTGGAGAACACAGACTCTATTTTCGCAAAATTCTCCCCTCCAATATAATTTGATATTAGTTCTCGTAATTCTGATGACTTAGATAGTATTTCGTTAAATTTATTGGCAGTTTCAATATCACCTGATATATTAATTTTCGACGAGTATGTGTCTGATCCTTTTGAAAGTATAAAGAAAAGAAAGTTTATAAAAGAGGATGAAATCTCGACATCAACATCATCTAATTTTTCTACGAGTACTATCATCTTTTCGTCAATCTTAATACAAACATCCTGCTGTATATCTACGATGTTAATTTTGATTTTTTTGTTATTAATATCTTTTAATAAATCATTCGGCATTGATGAAATAAATTTTTCACTAATGAAGAATTTATTTAAATTTCTTATAGTGAACTCCTTGATCATATTTTATAGCCTTTATGTATAGTTACTATATCACCAGCTAATGTTTCGTTTGTAACATTTTGAAAATTAATTTCTTTCATGAGGTCAGAGAGTTCCTCTGGTTTCAAATATGTTTTTATAGAGTCTGATAAATATTTATAACTATTCTCATCACCTGCAATATATTTTCCTATTCTAGGTATTACAAAATCTGTATACTTTTCATATATCTCTTTGATTATACTATTTGATGGCGATTTAAAATCCATGATTACTATTTTCCCGCCAACCTTAAGCGATTTATATATATTCTTAAGTGCTTTTCTTTGATTGGTGAAATTTCTAAAACCGAAAGCAATAGTAGCACATGTAAAACTGTTATCCTTTATAAACGATTCAATGGGCTGAGTTATAAAATTGATATTTTCTATAATACCAGAGTCTACAAATCTGTCTTTAGCAAGGTTTAACATTTTTTCATTTGGATCTAGACATGTAAGGTGAATGCCTTTATTTACTCTAGCAAAATGAAGCGCTATATCACCAGTCCCTGAAGCGATATCTAGCAAAACATCAGTGCTGGTTAATTTAACTACCTGGTAAAACCTTTGTTTCCATAATCTGTGTGAGCCGAGAGACATTAAATCATTCATTAAATCATAGTTAGCTGCCACTGAACTAAAGACATCTTGTACTTTATGAGTCTTTTCGTCACTATCAATTAATTCTAGGCCAAATTTGGATTTCTTATTCATTAGCCTTTTTTCCTTTCAACACGTAAAACATTCTCTTTCTTCTGAAGGTTTTTAATCAATTTGTCCAATGCTTTGATTCCCGTAACAGTGATAACAAATATCATTATGTTATGACCTGTCTGCTTAGAGTCATCATAGCGAACACTTACTATATCAGACTCATACTGAGAGATTTCAGAAGATATTGAGGCTAATACACCTCTCTGGTTTTCGACTTCCACTTTTATACAAGCATTAAATTGGTCCTCTATATTCTCATCCCATGATAGATCTATTTTTTCGTCCGTAGCTTTTTTATCTTTTCTAATACTTTTACAATCATGTTTATGCACAACAATTCCTTTTTCCTGACTGATATGACCTAATATGTTATCACCTGGGATAGGATAGCAACACTTAGCAAAGGATAGAACGAGACCTTCGGTACCTTTAATGCTTACCTCGCTTGATTTTTTTGTTTTCGGTACGTTCTCACTTGGCGCAACTCTAATGGAAACTAATTTCGCGATTCTATTACCTAATCCTATTTCACAAAATAATTCTTCTATGTTTTTGCATTTATACTCTCCTAAGACTAGGTTAAGTGTCTTTTTGGGTATTTCTTTAATTTCTAGATTGAATGACCTTAAGGAATTTTTAAGGAGTTTTTCACCAAGAATTATTGCATCTTTTTTCTTAATTAGCTTAAGTGATGCTCTGATTGAGTGACGAGCTTTTTCTGTTACAGCAAAATTTAGCCAACTTGGATCAGGTCTTATACTTTTTTTAGTGATAATCTCAACTCGTTGTCCACTTTTCAACGTTGTGTTAACAGATACTGTTTTATCGTCAAGTTTAGCTGAAAAATAATTATTTCCAACATCAGTGTGTATAGCATATGCGTAATCAATGATCGTTGATTTCTTAGGCAATTCAAGGATTTTGCCTTTAGGCGTAAAAACATAAACTTTGCCAGGATGTAGATCGGCTTTAATACTTTTTAGATATTCTTGTGGATTACCAGAATCTCTCTGTATTGTTAATAAATTTGTAATCCATTGTTGCTCTTGCGTGTAGTTTTTAACTACTGGTTTATCTTTTGATTTGTAAAACCAGTGGGACGCAATACCTGTTTGTGCCATGATGTCCATTTCTTTTGTTCTAATTTGTAACTCAATTGGAAGACCATGAGGGCCTAGTATTGAAGTATGTAAGGATTGATATCCATTTGATTTAGGTATTGCAATATAATCTTTGAATCGGCCAGGAATTGGTGTATATGAATTATGTACAATTCCTAGTGATCTATAGCAACTGTCAACATCAGAACAAATAATCCGTACGCCAAAAACATCATGAATGTCACTAAAGCTTAACTCTTTTTGTTTCATTTTTTTATAAATACCATAGAGATGTTTTTCACGAGCAATGACGTCTGTTTTTATTTCCTCATTATCAAGTTTTTTAAGAATGACTTTTCTTATTTTCTCCATTAGTTCATTACGGTTACCTCTTGATCGAATTAATGCATTTTTCAAAATCGAGTACCTAAGTGGATACATAGCCTTAAATGACAAGTTCTCAAGCTCTTTATTGAGAGAGTGTATGCCAAGACGTAGAGCAATTGGCGCAAATATTTCTAAGGTCTCTTTCGCTTTTTTTCTTCTCTTACTTGGGGCTAAAGCAGAAATTGTATCTAGGTTATTTTTTCTATCAGCCAGTTTGATGAGAATGACGCGAATATCTTGGCTCATAGCAAGTAACATCTTACGTAAGTTTGCCGCATCAGCCTCTTCATTTGTAGTGAAATTGATTTTATCTAATTTACTGACGCCATCAACTAATTCAGAGACTTTGTTACCAAAATTCTTTGCGAGGTAACCTTTGTCAAAAGACGTGTCCTCGATAACATCATGCAATATTGCTGCCATAATAGCTTCATGATCAAGATGAAGGTCGGCTAAAAGAGAAGCCGCAGACAAAGGATGGAGAATGTAGTCTTCCCCATCTTTTCGCAATTGTCCAAAATGTGCCTCTGACGCCAATAAATATGCTTTTTCTATCTTTTTGATTTGATAAGTATTCAGATATTTCGTAAGTTTTTTCTTAAAATCTTGAAAATTCTTCACATATTTGCTTGACGGTTCAAGAATCTCTCTTTTTCTATTATCCATAACTAAAGTTTAATAGCTGAAAAGATTATATGGTAGTGATTTAGGATTTATTTTTCTGGAGAATCTGTGCCAATATCTTCTGGGATATCTGGTTGTATAGATTCTTCAGTTATAGCTGGAGATTCAGATGTTATTGCTGCAGATTCTTTTGTCACAAATTGTTCAACTTCTCCCTCAAGCATTATTGATCCTTCATTTGCATCGGGTTTTGTCTCAGAGGAGTCTGAAAGTGCACTTTCAGTAATATTGCTATCTATTTGATCTGAACTATTTATTTGCTGGCTGAGTTCTTCGACAATTTCTTGCTCATTTATTCCACTGAAAAGTTTTGAATCAGCTATTTGTTTGTTACTTATTTCAAAATAATCAAGGCCAACTTTTTTCTCTGCAATTTCTCTAAGTGCAAGAACACTGGGCTTATTTTTACTCTCAATTGATGATGTGGCCCCTGAAGCAAGATCTTTCGCTCTTTTGCTTGCCAGTGTGCAGATGTCGAAGGTGTTGTCTATCTCTCTAACGCAATCCTCTATCGTTACTCTTGCCATGTTTTCCTCACTTAAATAGATGATTATTGTAACAGAATAAACCGTGTTGACAATAGGTTAATTATAAATCTTAGTTAGACGTGTAAGCCATGTTTTAATACCACAAGAGTTCATTTTAGTACTGACTATTATTTTAAGTAATTCGCTAGATGCTCTAGTAAAATCGTCATTAACTACAACATAGTCAGCGAATTTTGCATATAGTAACTCGTGGATCGATGACTTCATTCTATTCTTGATTACTTCATCTGTGTCTTGACCTCTAATACCAAGTCTCTCTCTTAACGATTCTACGCTCGGAGGTAGTATGTAGATAGATATTGCTGATGGAAAAATCTGTTTTATACTCATCATTCCTTTATAATCGATTTCTAAGATGACGTCTTTACCCTCTCTCAAAAGTTCAGAAGTCTCTCTCATACCAGTACCATAATAATTACCATACACCCTCTGATATTCAAGAAATTCGTTATTAAGCATTTTTTGTTCAAAGAGTTTTTGAGTAATAAAATAGTAATCTTTGTTATTTGTTTCAGAATCCCTTTTTTTTCTTGTGGTAAATGATATAGAAGATGAAATAAAGTCGCAACGGTTAGAGATTGAGCGCACCAAACTCGTTTTACCAGCACCAGAGGGTGCACTAATTATGAAAAGATTGCTGTTTTTCGCTAAATTAAGATTATCCATCGTTATAATTTTGAATTATAATACAAAAGTACATCCTAGAGGAGATTTAAATATGGGAGATACTTGGAAATCGATTACACATGAAGGCGTGACAGCATTTGTGAATGCTTCTTCAGCAACAGTTCTGCTCTGGATAGCCATCGAGAGTAGCTTAGCTAGTTACTTAGGAGTCTCAGTATTGTACCCGATATTGGCATCCATTATTATTGGAGCTTATCTTTTATACAAAAAAAATGGTTACGATGTAATTGAAAAAAGATCATCTATTCAAGCGGTAGTCTCTACCATGATATTGTGGTTTTCAACTGCTGGTTATATGAACTTCATACCAGAGTTTCTAATCAGTGTTGGTATCTTTGAAAACTTAGCATACTCTCTCTTTGTAGGAACGATAATATTTGTCCTATTTCTGACTGTTTTCTATGGGTTGCACGGAAAATACTTTACAACTCTCATGCTTGAGCATATGCCATGGGTTATAAATCCAGATAAATTCCTACTCTTTTTTTGGTTTTGGATTAACCTAATTGTTGCAGGCGTACTCAATATATTCGAAGTTAATATGTGGTGGTACTTTGTTAATTTATTTTTCTATGCATTATTCCCATCACTGTTCTTCGGGACACGTGTTCAAGAAGTACATGGATCTCACATCAAAGATAAAGATGATTACTTTGACGATGATAGTGGATTTAAATAATTAATCATCAAATGTCTTTTTGGGTAAAATGTCTACCCCAAAATATTTGCCTACTTTAACTAAGAATGCTATCGCAAGTACTCCCCCGGGTAATGCAAATACACCTAAAGCGCCAAGGCCCTTTAAAACATCTCTTAGTTGCTCATTAGCTTTCTCCAGATCCTCTTTACTTATTTTCTCACCGGCAATGTACTGGTAGTAAATATCAAGCATTTGTGAAGATTCTTTAGATTCAGTTTTAAGAACTTCTCTAAGTTCGAGCAAAGATTTTTTGATTTTTTCTTTCTCAGATTCATACTTTTCTACTAGTTTACCAAATACTTTGCTATCGTTAATAATCATTATAAGATTCCTATTTTGAAAACTACTATCTAATTATGTTATGATAACATCTTAATTGGATAGTCAGTACAAAGAATTATTGGAGGAATTAAGTGTCAAAAAGCAACATTAAAATAACTGTAAATACATCATACCTTCACCAAGAATCAGATCCAGATAATAATAAATTCTATTTTCTGTACACTGTCTCAATATCTAATCAGGGCTCAGAGGGCGCAAAACTACTGAGTCGTCATTGGGTGATTGAAGACGCTAATGGCAAAATACAAAATGTGAAAGGCGAAGGTGTTGTGGGAGATCAACCATATATAAATCCTGGTGATGAATATGAATATACGAGTGGTACATTACTGGAAACTTCATTCGGAACCATGAAAGGAAGCTATCAGATGTTGAGTGATTCGGACAGCTATTTTGATGCAGAGATTCCTGAGTTTGTCTTATCAATCCCTAGAGTAATACATTAGATCTGTCATAGATAATATTACTGTATTCAGTATTTGTTGTTTCTTCGTTTATTTTTTTTATCTCAGTGATTTTCCACTCAGAAAAATTAATGCTAGGAAACCATGTGTCTCCTGAATATTCTTTATTTATCAAAGTAACATATAATCTATGCGCCAAAGGGAGTGTGATATTATATATTTGAGAACCACCAATTACAAAAACCTCTTCTTCATCCTTTAAACTATTCATAATTTCTCGTAGACTCGTGTAACACTTAACACCTCTCAAACTGAGATTCTGATTTTTTGTCAGAACAATATTCATTCTGCCATCTAGGGGTCTGCCAATAGATTCATGAGTTTTTCGTCCCATTACTATTGGTTTTCCCATTGTTATGTCTCTAAATCTTTTCAACTCACCAGGAATATGCCATGGAATTTTATTCGCAACTCCTATAAGGTTATTTTTATCCATTGCCACTATTAACGATATTTTCATTAGATTGAAACCTTTGCCGGGATATGATCATATGGATCGTAGTTAACAAGATCAAAATCCTCAAATTTATAATCAAAAATCGACTTTACAGACTTGTTGATTCTTACATGAGGCAAAACTCTAGGTTTTCTAGTGATTTGTTTCTTGCACTGCTCGATGTGATTATCATAAATATGAACATCACCAAAAGTATGAATGAATTCTCCATAATCGAGATTGAGTTGATCAGCAACCATCATGATGAGTAATGAGTATGACGAAATGTTAAATGGTACTCCTAAAAAAACGTCTGCACTTCTCTGATACAATTGGCAAGATAGTCTGCCATCACTTACGTAAAATTGGAATAATATATGACAAGGTGGTAATTTCATCTTATCGATTTCTGATACATTCCATGCTGATACAATATGACGCCTTGAATCAGGATTTTTTCTTAAATTCTCAATAAGGTTATGAATTTGATCAATTGACGTACCTTCGATTGTCTTCCATGAGCGCCACTGACTCCCATAAATAGGTCCTAGTTCACCGCTCTCGTCAGCCCATTCATCCCAAATTTTTATATTGTTATCTTTGAGATATCGAATATTTGTATCACCCTTCAAAAACCACAGCAACTCATGCACAACAGATTTGAAATGTATTTTCTTTGTAGTCAATAAGGGAAATCCATCTTGTAAATCAAACCTCATCTGATAACCAAAAATAGATGATGTCCCAGTACCTGTTCTGTCATTCTTATGGTATCCCTCTGACATGATCTTCTCGAGTAATTCAAGATATTGTTTCACGTTAATTCACTCCTATTTATATTGAATAATAGTAGTACACCAAAAAATACCATTGGTACTGATAAGAGCTGCCCCATGGTTAACCAATCACCCCAAAGGTATCCAATATGACTATCTGGAACTCTCACAAATTCAACTATAAACCTAAATATACTATAAAAGATTAGAAAAATGGATGTTAAGAATCCAGGTGTATTAATATATTTACGCGATAGAAACAGTAAAATTATAAATAAAACAATACCCTCCAGTACAGCTTCATAAAGCATTGATGGGTGTCTTGGAATATTATCCAAAATGGGAAAAATTATTCCCCATGACGAATTAGTTGGGGCTCCATATAGCTCTGAATTGATGAAGTTACCTAACCTGCCAAAAAATAGTCCCACGGGGACATAAATAACTATAAAATCTGTTAACTGCAAGAAATTAACATCAATCAGCTTTCTTAACCAAAATACCGCGAAGATAACACCAAGTAGTGCGCCATGGAAGGACATACCTCCCTCCCAAATGAAGAATGTCTTTATGGGAAACATCAAATAAAAGTTTAGATTATAAAATAATACATACCCAAGTCTTCCACCTACTAAAAGTGAAACTAAAGATATTAGGAGTACTTTGTCGATTTGCGTGTTAGATAAATTATATATATTTAAGTTAAAATAGTTTGCTTTCATCATATGATCAACAATCAAGAATGAGATAGCATACATTGCTCCATACCAATACAGATCTATAAATCCTATAGAGAAGATGACTGGGTCAATGTTATGTGTATAAATCATTTATGATAAATTGAATTTTAGTTGTATTATAATAGCCTATATCAAAATCGGTCAAAGTGTTATATGAATAAATTGAAGAATGAAAAAAGCGCGTACCTTCAGCAGCATGTAGAAAATCCAGTAAATTGGTATCCTTGGGGGGAAGAGGCTTTTGCTGATGCGAAAAAGGAGGGAAAGCCTATTTTATTATCAATTGGTTACTCGGCATGTCACTGGTGTCACGTTATGGCGCATGAGTCATTTGAAGATGAAGAAACAGCTGAACTTATGAATAAGAATTTTATAAATATTAAACTTGATAAGGAAGAGAGACCTGATTTAGATAAAATATATCAAATGGCACAAACAATTATTACTGGGAAATCAGGTGGATGGCCACTAACAGTATTCATGACAGATGATAAATTTCCTTTTTTTGCAGGAACATATTTTCCACCTGAGGCACGATATGGACTACCAGCTTTTAAACAAATATTGGAGAGAGTAACCGAATTTTTTCAAAATAAACAACATGAAATAAAAACTCAAAATGCTCAGATTCAAAATATATTTGATAATATCAATACTCACAGTGATGAGTTAGCCGAAGAAAATGTTAATCAAAGTACAATAGATTTACTCGTTTCATCATTTGATAAAGTTCATGGTGGTTTTGGTTCTGCACCTAAATTTCCGAGATGCACAAATTTAAAATTACTTTTAGACAATCATCAGAAACTAGACGAAGAATCGTATTATCTTCTGAAACTATCTATTGATAGAATGTGCTATTCAGGAATCTATGATCAAATCGGTGGAGGTTTTTTTCGATATTCAGTCGATGAGCTTTGGATGATCCCCCACTTTGAGAAAATGCTCTATGACAATGGTCCATTAGTATCGATTATGTGTGATGCCTATAGAGTTTTTGGTGATGAAATATATTTGAAAAAAGCAAGAGAGACTTGTGAATGGGCAATATCAGATATGCAAAATGATAATGGTGGTTTTAGCTCTACTATTGATGCGGATTCTGAAGGCAAAGAGGGGAAATATTATGTTTGGTCTGATAACGAACTAAATAAAATACTTAATGATAATGAGTTAAATGTTTTTAGAAAAGTATATATAGCCTATGATAAACCCAATTTTGAGAGCAATTATCACTTACATATAATGCAAAGTAACATAAAAGAATTTAATGATAATTCGAGTGTAATAGGGGATATTTTAATCAAATTAAAAAAACACAGAAGCACCAGGATTCCACCAGGTACCGATAAAAAAATCTTAACCTCTTGGAATTGTCTTATGATCAAGGGTCTACTGGATACATACAAGATAACAAATGAAATAAAATACTTCGAATCAGCTTCAATGTCATTTGAGTTTATAAAAAACAAACTTTGGGATGGAGATAATTTATACGCATGTTTTCATGAGCAACCTGAGTTTAGGGCATATTTAGATGATTATGCGTTTTTATCCAATGTTTGTATAGAATTTCTAAAATTACAATGGGACCCAGAGGTTTTTACTTTCCTAATGAAGCTAGTTGACACGTGTGAAAAGAATTTCTTGGATAAAGAGAATGGTGGCTTCTTTTTTTCATCAATACTCAATCAAGACCTTATTTATCGACCAAAGCTATATACAGATGAATCTATGCCATCTGGTAACAGTGTTATGATAGATGTCTTGCATAAGATTTTTAGTATCACAGGTAATATTCGCTATAAAGAATTAGCAGAGAGTACCTTCAACTCCTCAACTGCGTCACTTAAAAGATCATACGAATCTCATTGCAACATAATTTTATCAGTTCCAGATTATAATCCTAGGAGGACAATATTTATTAAATGCGATAAATATAAATTAAAAGATGTAAAAGAAGAAGTATTTAATATTGCTAAACTCCAAGATCAAGTTTTTATTATTGACAACAATACAAAAACTGGAGTTAAGAATGTTGATGCTAAAATTAGTAAAGGTGAATTTACAGCTTATGTATGTGAAGATTTTGTGTGTTCGGAACCGATTATTGATATTAAACAGTTAGCATCTAAGATGAGGTCTTAATGGGTTTATTTTTAATCTTAATAAGATTTCCTCTTATCGTGCTTCACGTTGCAATAGGATTAGTCATCCTTATCTTTTTTCCTAAAGAGAATCTTAAATTAAGACCTATGCATCATAAAATTAGTCAAGTTTGGATGAAAGTGCTTTCATTCTTATTTGGATTTAATGTTATTAAAATAGGTAATCTTGATAACTCTGTAAATACACTTATATCAAATCATGTGACACTTTTTGATATTATAATTTTGCAGTCAATAACTCCTGTGAATTTCGTTGCAAAATCAGAGATAAAAAGCTGGCCAATAATTGGCCATTTATCCTCTAAAACAGGAACTATATTTATTAGAAGAGGTGATTCTAGAGACAATGATAATGTTATTAAAAAAATGAAAGACTACATAATGCTTGGTAAAAAAATTATTATTTTTCCTGAGGGAAGAATTGGAGATGGGAAACAAATAAAAAAATTCCACAGCAAGCTTCTTGAATCTGTCGTTGGTGATAACAAAAAGACCCAACCTGTACTAATACATTATCCAATAGATTATCCAAGAGACAACACGAACGACCTTAGCATCTGTTGGGCTGATAAAAGTCAAACATTATTCAATATCTCAATAAAATGTATGTCAAGATTGCGAACTGATGTATTAGTTAAATTCCATAAGACAATACAATGTAATCAACAACCATACGATTTAGCTAAACAAAGCTTTGATTTGGTAAAAAATTCTAGGGATGAAATTACGAGTGCAAATCTAAGTAAGTGAAGGCAAAGAATTAAATCATTCCCCTTTTATCACCTTCTTTTCCGACCTCAACATCGACAACAATATCAGTGGTTGGCGTCCATTGACAAGCTATTACCATACCGCTGTCTATTTCTTCTTTATAAAGAAGCATAACAGGGTCCGCAGGACTTGGAGGATACTTTCCTTCTCCTTCCAAAATTGTAGCTCTGCATGATCCGCAACTACCTACTTTGCACGACAGAGGCCATGCAATCTTAGCTTTAAGAGCAGCTTTCATCAATAGTTCACCGGGCTCACACATGAATTCGTCGCCTGTACTTTTAATGGTAACCTTAACTGGCTCCTTTTTCTTAAATAATCCAAATACCATTACTTTCTCCTTGGCTGAATAAGATTCCAATATACCATAAATTTCTAAAACTAAAAGAATATTAATCTGTTATTTTTTGACTATTTTAATAGTTTTTAAGTTTAGCTATAAGCGAATATGCCAGAAATATGCTTCTAAGTGAGAAAAAAACGAGAAAACAAAGCCATAGATAATGATTACTTGCACCTATCATTAATATCTGAGAAATAAAAAAGAGGCCACCAGAAGCTATCATGATGTTCCTAAGGAGAGTTGTCTCAAGTAGGCCGATAAAAACTCCATCTAGCCAGAAGGCTACTGTGGCGAAAAGAAAAATTGCGAGCAGCCAAATTATATATTCATTTACTGTTTGTCTCAGCAAAGTTAAATCAGATATAACGCTTACAATATAATCACCAAATAATATAAAAAAAGCTATAAATACAAGTGCTAGTATTAATGAAAATTTACCTGTTGCATAAATAGAACTTATAAGAAGTTTCCTATTTTTCTTACCTACAGAATCACCTACTAACACCTCGGATGCATGAGCAAAACCATCGATACCATGTGAAAATATGAAAAAGAAATTCAATAGGATGGTATTTGCTGCAAGAATTGAATCGCCGTAGCTCGCACTCTCTAGTATAAAGTAGGCAAAACATGTCATTAGTATTATTGATCTTATGAACATATCTAAGTTAACTCTGAGTTTCATTTTTAACGATTTTATGTCGAGCAATTCTGAAATTGATATTTTTTGAAAATTTTTCTCAGTTAAGACTGCATAAATAATAAAAATTAATATCGAATACTCTGCAATAAGTGATGCGTAGGCTGCGCCTTCTATAGAGTAATTTAAATAGTAAATAAATAATATATCTAAGACAATATTTATAAAATTGATTGTTATACTTATAGCCATAGCGAAAAGTGTTTTTTGAGAGCCAATATAATATCCAATTAATATATCTCTGATGAAAATAGCAGGTATAGACCAAATACGGATTTCTAAATAAATACGACTATTGCTTAAAACATCCTGAGAGCTATCAACAAGATACAGTGAGTAGTGTATAATTTTTTCTCTGAAAAATAATATTAAAAAAGATATAAGTACAGTGATAAATAATAGCTGATAAATTGACTTAAAGAGAGATTTGTAATCTCTTGACCCAGTGCTTTGTGAAACAAAACCTGTAGTGATTGATTTTATAAAACCAAAACTAAATATTAAATAACTAATAATAATACTTCCAATACCTATCGCACCGATAAATATTGTAGAGCCTAGGAAGCCCATCATCATGTTATCCACAAATCCTACTAAAGGTATGGTGATATTTGAAAGTATTAGCGGGAGTGCTATTCGTAAAACTTTATAATCAAACTTGTTCAAATCTCGTTAAATTACGTTACTTCAATCATATCAAAATCATCTTTTGTCGCACCGCAATCAGGACAAACCCACGAAGTTGGCACATCCTCCCATTTGGTCCCTGGCTCAATACCATCATCAGGCCAGCCGAGTTCCTCATCGTAAATGAGACCGCATATTAAACAAAGATATTTTTTCATATTTATTGATTATAGTTTGCATAATTCTATGATAAAGCATATATTTTTGCTATATATTATTTAATGTACGAAAAATATTTAAAAGGAATTTATCCAATTACACCAAATGAATTTGTCTCAGACAAGATCTTTATTGAAGATTGCTTGCAAGTTATCAATACAAATATTAGTGTTTTTCAATTCAGACCGAAGTTTTTATCTTATGCAAGACGGAATAGAATTACTGACTTACTCTACAAAGAATGTCAGCTGAATGATGTCAAACTTATTTTAAATGACTATGATGATGAAGTTGTAAAATACGACGATGTTGGTATACACATTGGTTTCGATGTAGGTAAGATTAAAAATATAAGAAATAAACTTGGCGGAGATCGAATTATTGGGATTTCATGCTATGATTCATTGGGTAATGCTAGGTATTGTGAAGAAAATAAAGCATCCTATGTTTCTTTCGGATCGATGTATAAAACGAATAACAAAGTGAACTACACTCTCTGTAACAAAAAAATTATAAAAAAGGCGAGAGAATCTCTTGATATCCCAATATGTGTCATCGGTGGAATAAATTTACAAAATATAAAAGAGCAAGTCATCTTAAAACCAGACATGATTGCGCTTATTGATGGAATCTTCAATCAAATTAATTGTATCGAATCTATAGATCTATTAATAAATGAATTTAAAAATGAAGAAGTCTAGAGAAATATTTAAACAAGCAAAACAACTACTACCGGGTGGTGTAAACTCTCCAGTTAGGTCATTCTCTTCAGTTGGAGGCGAACCATTTTTCGTGAAAAAAGCTAAAGGTGCGTACTTAACAGACGAGGATGGGAATAGATATATTGACTATATTGGCTCTTGGGGAGCACAAATTCTTGGGCACTGTGATTCAAGAATTGTAAAAATCATAAGTCAAACAATTAGAGAAGGTATCACATACGGAATACCATGCAAAAAGGAAGTAGCAATTGCTAAGAAGATAACTGAAATCTACTCATCAATATCAAAAGTGAGAATGGTCAACTCTGGAACAGAAGCAACAATGAGTGCGATAAGACTTGCAAGAGGTTACACAGGAAGGACAAAAATACTCAAATTTAATGGGTGCTACCATGGACATGCTGATTCTTTCTTAATTAAGGCAGGATCAGGCGCCTCTACTCTAGGATCACCTGACTCAAAAGGAGTACCAAAGTCGTTCGCTAGCGAGACGATATCCGTTCCGTACAATGATATTCAAGCGGTGAAAGCAGTGATTAGGAAAAATAAATTGGCATGTATAATAATCGAGCCGATAGCAGGCAACATGAATTTCATAAGAAGTGACAAATTTTTTCTTAAGGAATTAAGGGACTTATGTTCTGAGAATAAAATTTTGTTAATTTTTGATGAAGTAATGACTGGTTTCAGGGTCTCCCTAGCTGGGGCTCAAAATTTATATAAAATCAAACCTGACATTACTACGCTTGGGAAAGTTTTAGGGGGTGGTTTCCCAGTAGGTGCATTTGGAGGAAAATCAGAAATAATGAATTGTCTTAGCCCTGATGGGAATGTCTATCAAGCAGGCACTCTATCAGGAAATCCTGTAGCTATGGCTGCTGGTATAGGAACGCTTGATATCATATCGAAGAAAACGTATTTCAGAAGTCTCTCAAAACTATCAAGGTACTTCACTAACTCAATTAATTTAATATCAGACTCTCACAAAGTAAATATGAGCGCAGATAGTGAAGGTGGTATGTTTGGTATATACTTCTCAAAAGTTAAGCCTAGTAATTATAAAGATATAACAAAGAAAAATATTATTATTTTTAAAAAATTTTTTGGTCAAATGTTAACTAGAGGAATTTACTTTGCCCCATCCCCATTTGAAGCTGGTTTCATCTCATCAGCACACAAAATGAATGATATAAATAAGACGCTAAATATAATCGAGGACTGGGTCAAGAAAAATAAGTTTTAATCAACTAACAAAATCTGGATGTCGGCAACATTTGTCCCGGATGGTCCAGTAATATAAAGTGAGTTAAGTTGACTTAAACAATTATACGAATCATTATTGTCTAGATATTTGTCTATGTTTGATACTAGTGCTGCATGTTTATCAATCATATCTGAGCTGATGATTGCTCCAGCAGCGTCCGTTGGACCATCAATTCCATCTGTACCAACTGAGAGAAATAACCAATTCCTATTTAGCAATTCGCCGTTTAGTCTGTGTAAGAATGACAATCCTAGTTCTTGATTTCTTCCACCTTTACCCGAGCCCTTAATATCCACTACCGTTTCACCACCTGATATAATCGCAATTCTTTTAGATGAACTATTACTTATGATACTGTTATAATCATCAATCAATCTAGCTGCTTCATCGCTCGCAACCCCGTTAATATCTCTATCAATTAAAAACGAATTAAAACCTGAATTATTTGCTGCCTCGATTAATTCTTTTCTAAATATTTTATTACTACAGATTATATAATTATCAGTATTATCAAGATTTTTGGGGCTCTCAGACACTAGGCCGCTTTTACCTCTTTTCAGAAGATCCATTACATTATCTGGAATCTCTTTCTCGATTTTGTAACGATGAATGATATCAATAGCATCACTATACGTAGTGTGATCAATTGACGTTGGACCACTCGCTATTGTGCTTATATCATCATTGATCACATCTGAGATAATTAGTGAAATCGACTTAGAAGGATAAACATGCTCAGATAAACGTCCACCTTTAATTTTAGATAGATGTTTTCTGATTGTATTTATTTCATTAATACTGGCGCCACATTTGAGCAGGAGATTGTTTACTAATACTTTATCATTGAGCGAAATATCGTCATGTGGAAGACATAGTAGAGATGAACCTCCACCGCTAATCAGATTAATTGATAGATCATGTGTATTTATTTCTGATGTGTATTTCAACACTGTTTTTGCTGCAAGCACACTATTTTCATCTGGCGTCGGATGAGCGGTAATGAATTCGGAAATTGGATAATCTGGTAAACTCTTAGAGTTTGATATTACAATTGGCAGGTTATGTATCTTGTCGGTCGAATTTGTGGACTTTAAATAAGTTATTAAACCATCCATCATTGAAAATGCTGCTTTACCAAAAGCTACTGGAAATATTTTATCGCAATCAACTAAACTTGTTTTTAAGCTTGACAAGTAATCGTAAACACGTTTTTTTGGCTCTAGTTTTTCAAGACAGGAGGTATAAATGTTTAACGCATTTTCTCTAAGCGACATTATTGTCAAACAACTTTGTTTGGAAGATCTTTATTCTCGAAGAATGCTACGCTATTATCTATTGCCATGTTGCCCATGGCGATACGTGTCTCTATTGATGCACTACCTAAGTGTGGGAATGAAACAACGTTCTCAAGAGTTTTTAGTTCATTTGGTAAATTTGGCTCAGTCTCAAAAACATCTAACCCCGCGCCAGCTATCTCATTATTGTTCAGCGCATCAACTAACGCCTTTTCATCAATTATGTCTCCTCTTGCCGTGTTGATAACAAATGCTGATTTTTTCATAAGTTTAAACCTCTCAGCATTCATTAAATGCAATGTTTCTTTCGTTGCTGGGCAATTTATTGAGACAAAATCAGATTCCTTACAAATGTCCTCAATAGTATCTAATTTTTTGGCGTTAAGCTTATTTATTACATCGGATGAGATATCAAATGGATCCCAAAATAATATCTCCATATTGAAACCATGATGCGCGCGTTGAGCGACTGCCTGTCCGATTCTGCCAAAACCAATAACACCAAGTTTTTTTCCGGTTACTTTAGTTCCTAGAAGGTGAGTAGGTCTCCATCCTGTCCAATTATTCGCACGTAGTTCTCTCTCGCCTTCTCCAACTCGTCTTGCAACCATTAAAATAAGAGACATAGCTATATCTGCAGTGCAATCAGTTAGAACAGTTGGTGTGTTGGAAACTGTTATTCCTAATTCCTTTGCCTTCTCAATATCTATGTGATTAAAACCAACACCAAAATTACCAATCATATTAGCTTTTCTTTTCTCAACACTGAGGACATCAGCAGTGATCTTGTCCGTAACGGTTGGCATAAGAACATCACAATTCTGTAGTGCAGACTTTAACTGGTCTGTAGTGAATGGTTCGTCAGACTCATTGAGAGTTACATCAAATAATTCTTTTAATCTACTCTCACATACATCAGGCCACCTACGAGTAACAATTGCTGACGGTTTTGACATTATTTGCCTCCCGAAGGATTTTCCGTCCAGTACTTAGATGCAGCTGCAGCTCCACTACCGGGCTCAACTTTTATGCCATTATCTATCATAGCCATTTCAGCGCCAGATATGGCTCCAAATAACATACATTCGTTCAAATCGCCTAAATGACCGATTCTAAATACTTTACCAGCAACTTTAGCCAGTCCTGCTCCTAGCGCAAGGTTGTACTTATGAAATGCGGTACTAATTACAGGCACCGCGTCTGCTCCTTCTGGTACTACAATTGCCGAGACAGTATCTGATTGCCATTTCTGTTCTTTAGCACATAATTTTAATCCCCAACCTTCAGTGATAGCTTTTCTTGTACCCTCAGCCAACCGATAGTGTCTTTTCCATATATTCTCAAGACCTTCTTCAAAAATAAGATCTATTGCAACTCTAAAACCACGTAAGAGATTTACAGGTGGAGTATATGGCAAATAGCCACCATCTAGCTTTTCAAGCATATCTGCAACATCAAAATAACATGTCGGATATTCTGAATCTTTCATAGCTTGAATTGCTTTTTGACTTACGCCGAGAATACCTAAGCCTGCTGGTAACATAAAACCTTTTTGTGAACCACTAACTATACAGTCAACGCCCCATTCGTCCATCTTAAATTCATAACTTGCAACAGAACTCACACCATCAACCATTAATAATGCAGGATGATTGAGATCATCGAGAATTTTTCTTATTGCAGCAACATCACTTCTTACTCCAGTCGCGGTCTCATTTTGACAAACAAGAACTGCTTTAATTTCATGATTTTTATCTTCAGACAAATGCTTATGATAACTCTCCGGATTTGCACCTGTTCCCCATTCTTCTTCCATCGTGATAGGTTCAAATTTTAGTCTTTTACACATATCAAGCCAAAGCATACTGAACTGACCGAAGCTAGCACCCAGTACTTTATCTCCCACATTAAGTGTGCTTTGAAGTGCTGCTTCCCAGCATCCCGTTCCAGATGAGGGGAAAAAGACTACTTTTCCATCTTTTGTTAAAAGAATTTTTTTAAGATCTTCTGTAATTGGTTGAATTAAATCTGGTATGGTTGGGTTTCTATGATCTTCCATCGGGCAGTGAATTGCTTGTTGAACTGCTGCTGGTACATTCGATGGTCCTGGTACAAATAAAAAATGATATCCTGACATTATTTTTTTCCCTTCTAAAAGTTTAAAATTATTTCGTTTATTGTTAACCATATAGTATGCCATAATTCTACTTTTTTTAAACCCGAATATATGTTTTTATAGCGAGTATATGTTGTATGTATCATACGTTATAATCGGACTAGTCGGGGGATTCATTGGAGGATTCTTAGGCTTAGGTGGTGGAATTATATTTGTTCCCTTTCTGTTTATTATTTTTAACTATTTCAATGTAAACGTTGAATTGACTATTCAGAGCGCTATTGTAACATCACTAACATGCGTAGTACTATCTAGTCTATCTGCACTCATAAAACATACAAAGAATAAATTAGTAGTATGGAAAACTTTCTATCAGACCTTACCTGGTATTGTATTAGGCTCTACGCTTGGCTTGATATTGATATCAACCATTCCATCAGTATATGTAAAAATGATTTATGGTCTTTTACTAATACTAATTGGTGTTTACATGATGCGCAAAAAAAACGATTTATCTAATCAGAGGATAAAAAATCTCTCAAATGTTAACATAGTCTCTGTTTTTATAGGCATGGTAAGTATTTTTCTTGGTATTGGGGGCGGGACAATGACTACTCCATACTTCAACTATCATGGTATAGAAATAAGAAAATGTATTGCAACCGCTGCTGCATGTGGTTTTTCATTATCCTTTCTAGGGCTTTTAATATCTTGGTTTTTTAATAGTTACTTTATTAATTCGTACTATGATATTTTGAAATTAATAGTAATTGATGCGTTTGTTCTGGTATCAATATCTTCAATGATATCGTCATATTATGGAGCTTCATTAACCAATAATACTGATGTTAAAAAAATAAAATTGATTTTCTCTTATTTTATTCTTATTACAGCGGTCTTCGTACTTCTTTATTGATTTTATCTTTTGTTTTTAATCCGGTAGCAAATCTAATCACTGAATTTTTAAGACTGGCGTTAAAGTTGAAAGTTTTTAACATGGCCTCTCTTAAATTCGGTGACGTATAATCGCAGTAAAATTTTTTCAGAAAATTTATACCATGGTATGTCCTCTTATTTAGAGAATTAGAAAAATATTGGAATTCGTATAATAATAATTTGCTGATTTGATTAGAGTTTTTTCTAATTTTTGATGTTAAACAAAAGAGATCCTGTAGACCCATATTTAAACCCAACCCAGCTAATGGGTGAATGCTATGTAGAGAACTACCGATATGTATTATTTTATCATTAAAACAATCCTCGACTAAGTATCCTGACAATGGGAATAAATTATAAGTTGAGCAATCACTTATTGTTCCAGTCTTTTCTTCTAATTCAGTATTAAGAATATTTAGCATCTCTTTTTTAGTTCCACTTATCAAATCATCTATTTTTCTCTCATCTATTGACCATATTAAGTTGTATGTTTTTGTTGAAATTGGAATCAGTCCTAATATCTGTCCATCGAGAAATTTTTGATAGGCTATTTTTCCTGAATTATCAATATCGATATTCATAACAACAGCCTTTTGAGCATAATTAATTTGATGACTTTTTTTAGACTCGATTTTAAGATTTTTTTTATTTATTGTGTTTATAACATAGTCACTTTTATCTAAATTTTTATTTAACGTAGTTATGTTCTCAAATTTTATGGAGTTTCTTTTTTCTATCTCATAATCTATTGCTGACATAATGTTAGATTCTGAAATAACATAGGCAAGGTTATGTTGATTTATGTGTTTTGATTCGAATATTACTTCCTCAGATTGTAAGTTATCCCAAGTGACAATTTTCCTGTAAGCATTAACTCCTTTTGCAAGAATTGATGACCATATATTGTATTCTTCAAAAAGAGATTTTGATAAAAGATTTATTGAGAAATATCGATCACTTTTCTTATGTATCTGTTTATCATTAAAAATAGTGACATTAAAACCCATATCATGCATTGTAATTGCAGTCATTCTTCCAACTATCCCATCACCAACTATATATATTTTCTGAGACATCTCGATAGCTATTTCCTAAAAGCGTAGTTGTTAAGTCCAATAACATTCTCTAACAATGTCATCTTGAGTGAAGAGTTGTTTTTAATCAAGTTAAACGCAAGTTTTGAAATGAGAGAAGATAATACATGGTCATTATTTAAAAACTTCAGAGCGATATCAACATTTGATATCGTCTTTGTACGATCTCTGCGGACAGTTTGGATAAAGCTATTGATATCAAGATCAATCTCATCTGAGTCTCTTAAATGATCAACCATATATTCGATACATCTCAAACTAAAATTATAACCTTGCGCTCCAACTGGATGGATTAGTTGTAAGCTATTACCAAATAGCATTATCCTATCACGGTAGATTGTATCCATTCGATGTGTTGACAAATCATAACTAGTCACTGATTTCATACTTTCGATATCGGTAATATATTGTGAAAAAGTATCTGCAATTTGATTATAAATTGGCTCGTTATCGATAAAATATTTACTCTCCTGTCCTTTGTTAAGCGTAAGAATCAGACTCGCAGACGAGTTGGTATAAGGTATAAAGGCAAAAATACCTGACTCGTTAAAAAACTGAATTGCATGGTTTTGCTTGAAGCTACCTTTGCAGTTCATCATGAACGAAATTTGATTATAATTGATTTTTTGAGTGTTATGAGAAACTAATTTACTAAGATTGGAATCAATACCATCTGAAACTACTAGATATTTTGAGTTTAGATCTTGTGAATTTAATTTCAAAGTTAGGTTATCATCGTGTCTCTCTACACTTCTAATCTCAGTATTAAGTTTTAAAATGCCAGTAAATTGTTTATTTAAGGACTTTTTATATATTTCTAGTAATTTATGACTATCTACCACGTATCCTAAATTATCTAAATCAAACTCTTTCGAAGT
>CETL01027182.1_pt1 | contig 36716 bp, 29 predicted proteins | sample 356371 | NCBI WGS metagenome assembly CETL01 (sample SAMEA2622518, study PRJEB7988) | marine metagenome | biome: marine biome (ENVO:00000447); feature: surface water layer (ENVO:00002042); material: "saline water (ENVO:00002010), including plankton (ENVO:xxxxxxxx)" | depth 5 m | reverse complement strand
TGAAATGGTAGAAAAAATAGTTCCTGTTATTGATGATTTAGGAACCTCAAATGTCCCTCAACAAAGCAGTGTAACTAATGTCCCTCAACAAAGCAGTGTAACTAATGTCCCTCCTTTGCCACCAACCGGTCTTCCTGAAGGTTGGACAATGGAGCAATGGAACCATTATGGAGAGCAGTACGTACAGAGCCTGTCCAATTCGCAAAATAACTAGACTTGAATGAGGTTTCAGTATGGCCGGGGCAGACTCAATGGTCACATTACAAGAGAGACTTGTTAATCTCATAAACCAATTGAATATGCCAATCATTGAAACTAGCATGGTTATTTCAAGATGGACAAACCGACTTCTAAAGGAACTACTAAAGCACACCCAGCAAATACCAGAGAACCTTCGTAACCAGTGGCCTATTGAGATGGAACCTAAACAAAGCGAATCCTCATTTGATTTGGAAAAAGCCCTCGCAATGGTCGATAGAGATAGAATAGACATACTTGATACCCTTATACGAGTAACTCTAGAGGAAGAACAAATGTTAGTTAGTGATGCTTTGGGAGTGATGAGATCATGGGAACATCTTCTGAGGACTCAGCTGTCACAGGCTTCAGGGCCAGGTCAACTTTTCTCACCAACACTAATTCCAGACGATTTTTAGGTGACAATATGCGATTTAGTTTTACTGTCTTCATAATATTAAGCGCCAGTATATCTGGATGTTTTGGCGATGATGAAATATTTGGTGAGAAAAGAGGAATACCTGGAGGTCTAGCTTTGGCCTGTCTACAGGATGATAGGTTTGAGTCAATGGAATTACATTTTTTGTATGAGCAGGGTTATGATCCAATTGCTATGAATTTAGCTAAAAACAGATTGGAAGAGGTCTGTGACAAGCCAGGAGGAATTTCAATAAGGGCCAAAGAGGTTGAATTTGATAATGGCAATGTTTGGTCAGCAGATGACGTTAGAGAGGCTAGATGGGATGTTGGCGACGATGCCATGGACTCAAATACACTTCATTGGTATTTCTTGTTCCCAGAGGGCACATACACGGACAATTCAGTGCTAGGGGTTGCAGTTGACGCATCAACAGTTGCCGTGTTCAAAGATTCAGTTGAGGAATCCGAGGGATTTTTTGGGAGACCGTCGAGTGAAGAAGTTGAACGAGCGGTAACTATTCATGAGATGGGACACCTTCTAGGACTTGTAAATCTTGTATATCAATCTCCGATTGACCATGAAGACTCAGAACACCCTGGTCACTCAAATAACGAAGATTCAGTAATGTATTGGGCAATAGAAAGTACTTCTATTGGCAATTTCATAAGCGGCGAAATACCTGATGAATTTGATGCCGATGATAAATCCGATCTAGTCGGAATGGCAAGTGGAGATTTGGATTGTAGCAACCAGCTTTGGTCATGAGGTTTCTGAAACTATTATACTAGCATCACGCCAAGCGTCAAATACGGACCAAATATACAATAACAGCCACAATACAAGTGTGAAAGCCAAAGGTATTTGCAGAAAGAACCAATCAAATCCTCTTTTGTGATTTCTGTTAAAGTGTTGACCAAGATATAGAAACGGGACTAATGAAAGCGCAATTGCAATAATTGGTCGAAAAGCCCCCCATATACCAACTCCGGCAGTTATCTCTTCCCAAATAGTCTTACTAAGGGCAATTGAATCAACAGAGTCTTCACGTTTGGGAACGACGACTTCCAATTCTAGTTCATCATCCTCCATACTATTGCCTAGAAATTCATCCTTGTCAATGTGACGACGAAAATGCTCTTGCAAGATGAGTTTTTAGTGGCATCATGGGGAGGCGCGTCTTAGTAACCGGGTTCGAACCTTTTGGTAATCATATTGAGAATATTTCACAATCAGTTGCAACTTCACTGGATGGTGAAAAAATCCGAGGACATACAATCGATTCTTTGATTCTCAAGGTAAGTCAAGATGGTGCTAGGACAGTTTCAAAACTACTGGAAACCAAAAATTACGCTGCCATTGTACACATAGGTCTTGCAGAAAGTGCGAAATTTCCCCGCATCGAACTCCTAGCAAGGGACTTACTTGACTTTTCTATTCCAGACAATAGTGGCCGTTTTGTCAAAAATCAAACAATTAGTGGAGATGGAGATAGAGAATCAACCATTTTTATTCAGGATTGGGATGTAAAAAACATGATTGACAAACCAGAAATTAGTTATGACGCGGGTAGTTTCATTTGCAACGAAACTCTCTACAACACTCTTGGGGTTATATCAAAGGAGACTCCTTGTGTATTCTTACACCTCCCAAAAGTTCAGGACGATGCAAGGGGATTCACAATTCAGTGCATCGATAGGATGTTGAGGCCAAGATGTGTCGATGTTGGGGCTGGTGCAATAATAAGTAACAGGAAATTTTTAGCTGCACGTAGGTCCAAAAATGAAAAACACGCTGGCTGGTGGGAATTCCCAGGTGGTAAATTTGAGGAAGGTGAGGATGCTAATCAATGTCTTATAAGAGAGATATTTGAAGAGTTAGAACTAGTTGTAAGTACTGGTGAAAAGATAGGTAATTGGATTTATGACCACGGGGATATTGTTGTTAGGTTACACGTGGTTGAGTGCTTCATCGAGAGTGGAGATATCAAATTGCATGTTCATGACAAAATACACTGGTGTGAAGGCCCAGACGAGGTCGATTGGCTGGGACCAGATAGAGAGATTGCGGAAGCGATTAGTGCCAGACTCTAGGTTCTCCTGATGAATCCATAGAAAGGTCGTCTCGAATTTTTCTTGGAATATAATCACGCCCTTCATGCCAAGTTGCTGCTTCTAACCAATCTCCCAATCCTTCTCCATTAATTTCTATTGTAATTACCCCGCCTAATGGTTCGGTGTCCTCTATCACAAAAGCAACCTTGCTAGCTAGAGCAGCTTGCCTCGATATATTGAACACGGTCCCTGTTGCGTCTAAATTAAGTGACATACAGTCTAGCGCTGTGTCGAGTATTTTTTGATTATACAATTTGAGTAAAAAAGTGTCTAATGCTACATTTTCACATACGAGAATGTGTTTTTTTGTGGAAGGAAATGTGGGTTCCGGCGGGATTTTGGATTCAAAATCTGGAAATATCTTGTTGATTGCTTCCACTACATAATCGGCTCTGTCAGCACCTGAAATGACAGTTGAAATTATTACTGAAAATCCTTCTGTAATTCCAGTAAGAAACAGTCGGGCCATATACCCTGCCATAACTAAGTATCAAATGAACTTGAAGGCGAAACTTGACATGTAAGATGAAAAGAGATAGTTGCATGGAGATTAAGGTATGTGCAGTCATACCTGTGCTCAACGAAGAAAAATACATCGAGAAATGTATTCAAAGTGTTCTCTCGCAAACGGTTAGTGTAGATGTAATAGTTCTAGATGGTGGCTCTACTGATAGTACACTCTCAATTTTGGACCAGTTTGGAGATTCCATAATGGTAGTAAACAACCCGGGAAAGAGAGTTGCACAAGCAAGAAACTTAGCCCTAGAATTAATTGATGACTCCATTACTCACTGCTTGGAATTGATCGGCCATTGTTACATAGAAAATGATCATGTCGAAAAACGGGTGAACGATTTAATTGAAATAGAGAAAAATCTAGGAACGAAACTCGGAGCAATTGGTTGTATAACAAGACCTGCTGGAGAGACCAAGGGTGTAGAAAGTTGGATAGAATCAGCCTTGTCATCTCCAATTGGATCGGGAGGAGGCCAGTTTCACAACTTCAAGGGGAAACACGAAACAAAAGTTCCTGCTTTTTGCCTACATAATGTAGAAGCGTTAAGATCGGTAGATGGGTGGGATGACAGGTTTATCACAAGTCAGGATAGTGACCTTTCAATGCGTTTGTTAGCCAACGGTTGGGAACTATGGAGATCAGATGTTTCTTCGGTTTATATGCACAAAAGGACAACCTTAGCCAATTGGTGGAAGATGAGCCACAGGTATGGCTTTTGGAGAACTAAGGTTGTATTGAGACACCCAAACAGATTCGATGTTAGGGAAATTCTTCCGTTGATTGGAATAGGACTTGTTTTTTTGTTACCTTACTGGTGGTTGGCTCCATCAGCATATTTACTAACATTGATCACCACTGGTTTTATTTACAAAAATAAGAAATCCAATTTTTTGGCAATACTAGGAATACCCCTTTGTTTGATTATATTGCACACTGCATTTACATTAGGTTTAATCGATGGCTTGATTAGAAATGGTCGCCCTTCTTCAGATAGGAAATGATTTACAAACCTTCATTGACACAATGCGTATGGGGTAATTAGATGGCACGACAATTAACCTCAGTAGTGCTACTGTTAACACCTGTGTTGATTCTTAATTCTTTGAGGTTATTTGTTACACCGCTCGATGAAATGATGGCCTTATCTACTAACCTTACAATAGGATTAAATTTGGCTGGACTGGCAATTGGCATTGTGCTTTACAGAAAAAGTAGAGTCGTCAGAGACCATGAATGGCAAAGAAGTAAAGCAATAAAATCAGTTGAGGGCCACTTTAAGGCAGAAAAAAGAGGTGTCTGGACTAAAGATCTAGAGATGGATACTAGCCTCTCTGTCGAAGGGCAGGCAAATCTCAAAGGAGATGTAGGCGGGATAATAGGTATAGGAAATCCGTTGGTGTCCAAAGAGATTGATACCGAGGTAGACGTTGAAATGTTAATTGATACCGCGCACGTTAGACGAGCGCAAGCCAGAGTGTCAGGTGATGAGCAGTTCGATGAGGAGAATGTCAATTCCACAATTGGAGCAGTTAGGAAGAATTCACCGATGGACTCATTTCTAGATTGGGTATCCTCACTTTTCGGAAAGGACACAAAAGAAAGGAGAGAGCAGGTCAAAAATCAAACATTAAAGGAGAGGAGCCAAGAATCACCAGTAATAGCTCAAAGGCCTATTGCACCAACACAACCAATAAAATCGGAAGCGAAACGACCGCGACCTATGGAGATAATTTCTGTAACAGATTCGGGCATGGAATCTGTTACTATAAACGAGGAAACAAATGAAATTAGCGAACCTGTGATAAAAGAAGCAACAATAGAAGAGATGGCATATGGTAAGGCAAAGTCTACATTTCAAGCAAATCAGAGTGGTTTTTCACCACATCCAACCTGCAGAGTTTGCCAAACACCAAATCCGGTTGGAGAGAGGTTTTGCTCAAATTGTGGAAGTGACTTAAGTTAAATTTTTTATTAAACGTATGAAAATATGAAGTGATAAAATGTCGGAGAAGAGAGATTACTATGAAATTCTTGATGTATCTAAAGATGCATCTGAAAAGGATTTGAAGAAGTCTTTTAGGTCCCTTGCTAGAAAATATCACCCCGATAAAAATGATTCACCTGATGCAGATGAAAAATTCAAAGAAATACAGGAAGCTTATGCAGTTTTATCTGACCCTGAAAAACGCAGAAACTATGACAGGTTTGGCCACAATGCCCCGGGCGGGTCACCATTCGGTCCGGGTGGTTTCCAAGGGTTTGATATCAATTTAGAGGATATCCTTGGGGGCGATTTCTTCTCAAGCTTTTTTGGGGGTGGTAGACGCCGGTCTGCACAAAATCAGGGTAATGACATACTTGTTCGGCATGAAATCCCACTTAAATCAATACTGACCGGTGGGAAGGTTGAGATTGACATCGATTTACCCATATCGTGTGATGATTGTAATGGCACGGGAGCAAAAGATGGCGTCACGTCTTCGTGCTCAGATTGCAATGGTTCCGGGCAGGTGAGAGTGCGTCAACAGATTGGTCCGTTTGTTCAAGATTCACTTAGAAGCTGTCAAACATGTCAAGGTTCCGGCAGAACATATGCAGCTAAATGCAAGACATGCTCAGGAAGTGGCTCTATTACAGGAGTTCAAACCATTAGATTTGAAATTCCTAAAGGTGCTCAAACTGGAACTAGACTAAGGATGAGAAATAAGGGACAACCTGCACCATTTGGAAGAGGCGTTTCTGGTGATTTGTTTATTGAATTAATTATTGAAGAGCATTCATGGTTTGAGAGGAATGGAATGGATCTAATCATGTCTCTGCCTTTAGGTTACTCAGACTTAGCTCTTGGAACCACAATCACATTACCACATATTGATGACAAGGATTTGACAATTAAGATTCCCCCCAGAACAAATTCAGGTGATACAATCACTATCCAATCTAGAGGCGTACCTTCAAGTAGAGGAGTGGGTAGAGGCGATGTCGTGATTTTGTGCAAATTACATATGCCCAAGAAATTCAATAAAGCTACAAAAAAGTCCCTTGAGAGTCTGCGTAACGAACTTTCAGGTGATCGGGAAACTCTTGATAGGGTTATTGATGATGCAGAGGAGAGAAGAAGGTAATCATTCTTCTGATAATGGAGCACTTCTGTAAAATGTACTTGATGGCTTAGAAGCCATTGGTTTTCCATCTACGATTCCAGAAAGGTGTACATCCAAAGAGGCAGCATCACCAGAAAGTTCGGCTTTAATGAAAAACCGAGAGTTATTGTGAATTGTATCCAAGAAAATCTCATTTTCTCTGAACAGTAACTTTGGCTCTACACTTTCGATTTTCCACTCTCCACCGCTAGGTGACTCAAACCTCAGGCCGGCTACACTCCATTCACAATCAAGCGGTCTTATACCAACCAACAATGGCCAGTGCCCATCATCGCTTATTCTTTGGTCCAATGACCAAATTGCAATATCGATTCCTGTCGTGTAATGGCGAAGACTTGGTTTACCCCAAACCTCGAGAGATTGCTCCCATTCCAGAGAAGATACTGCCCTGATTGCTCTGGACAATTCTGTCTTAGAAAATTCGCCGGTGTCTAATTTGTTTGTCAGCCATTCAAGACGGTTATTCTTTGAAGCAAATATTTGTGCAAATTTTTTCTCTTTTTGAACAACTAAGTAAAATATGACAAACGGTGAAATTAACAGGAATCCCATCAGGATGTAAAATATGTCAGCAGCCTCTTTGACTTCTTCTGAGGCAGGAAACCAAGGCTCTTCACCCTCTTCAACAACAACCGTGGTGGCTCTAATTTTCCAGTTGATGACGTCCGAGATTTCAGAACCAAAATTTGAATTATTAAATTGCTGAATTACTACGAAGTGCGTTCCTCTGCCAACATTTAAAGAAACTGAGATTTCATTCATTGAGTAAGTAGATGTCGCCTGGTTCAAAACATCCCATGACTCTTGATCGATTTCCATAATTGTGACTTCCATTTCGTATATGTCACCCTCAACTGTAACTTCTATTCGATGAACAGAATCGTTCCATCCATAGGTCTCGATTCTTAGTATGTCACGATAATCATTCATGTGAATTGTTAATTCACCATCAACTGATATTCCGTCAGTTAGGATAAGTGGAACTGAAGAATTGTTGCTTTTTGCGGATAGAGGCTTGAAATTAGGAGCGTCTATATCCGAATTTGCATCAAAGTGGGTTTTGTGTTCAAGGTTAGAAGACCAGCGACAATTGCAATTCCAAATTAATTCTACGTGTTTTATGTTGCTCATTCCGTGAATCCAATCACCAACACTCACGTCATAGTAATTTGATGCTGAAATATCTGAATAAATTAGTCTGTAAGACAGGTTAACATCTACGTTGTTAGCAACGTCTTTTGAACTAATTATTTCCAATGATTGATACTGATCTAGGGTCAACGAATATGGTATCATTCCAACTCCACTCAAACCTGTTGTGTAATCAATTGGAGTAGTTAGACTAGCATCGTATGACTGCAATTCCAGTGCCCATACAGTATCTGGAGATGGGCTTGTAATCTTGAATACTACTCTGCCAGATTCATTTAAAGATATAAATCGAGCATCCTCATGTGCAATTGAAGTGTTAATTGGAATTGTGAAACTCTCATCAAGGCGATATTCATGTGATGAATTTTGAAAGTGTATTTCTATTTCAAGACCAGAAGATGCCGCTAACAAGTCCACAATTAGAATCTCACTTTCTGTGATATTTACTGCAAAAACATCTGCACTGTCATTCACCAAATCTCCAGTCACAATAAACCCTGAGCAGTTGATTGAACAATTGTTAAGCGCCTGCAATTGGATTGTTTCAAAGTAATCGTTTGGGTGTGGTCGCAGGTTGGGTAATTCACCATTTAGAGGAATTACTCCTTGGCATTTGTCGTAGTCTTCCACAAATACAACATAATCATCCGCATCTATGTGAATCTTAAAATCGCTCCCATTAGCGATTTCTGTATCGGATGAATCTGTAATGCTTGCAAATGAATCGTCGCAATCATACCAAGCCATTCCCTCAGAGGTAGAGTAGGTTACCTCGTATGATTGACCTAGCATGGAGAAGAGCAGTATTGTCGGTACTAACCACACCAACCCTCTTCCCATGATGACCGCTGCACACTTATCTGCTTTCAAATCATTCAAGATAGGAGTATGTCCCCCTTTGGTCATGGCGGGGCTGGGACGGACGGTGTTAGCACGCCATCGAATGGCAAGATTCTGGGCACTTGGTGATAGAATAGAGCCATCATCGTATACACCTGGCCTCGTAATTTCAGATGAAGAGAATTTTGAGGTAAACTGGGCGCCATTCTCTACAACTGGCGATGGTTCCATACCTCGAACTATAACTATTGAATCTAGAGCGCCTTATGCTCCTTGGGAAAGTCTGGATAATGGACCTACCCTTGAAGCTAAAATCGGGCATGTATTACCGCCTTCTCTTGACGAAGCAGATGCTGGTGAAGTAGCGTCAAAAGGACAGTTATTACCAATATCCTGGCAATCCATGAATCACGATACTGAACTACTTTCAAGCGATTTGAAACCACATATTGTTGTTCTTACAGATGCTCTACAATTAGCAAATAGGCCGGGAAGGTTGGTAGAGGCAATCCACGTAATCAAGACAAGATTTCCAGGTTCTCTTTTGTGGACTCCGGGGATTGGAGGTCCGGACAACTGTGCGGTTCTTTCATGGTTTGGTGTTGACTTGTTCGATACAACAAGGTCGCAGCAAGCAGAATCACACGATGCGGTACTCACATGGGCTGGGCCAAGGATGAAATCTGAGTTTGAACCAGAATTCGATCACTGGAAAAATGCTCTCGCAGAGGTAAGATTTGCTTTAAAAAACAATTCTCTGAGAGAATTAGCACAGACTCAGTCACTGAACAGCCCAAGATTAATCGAACATATGAGGAATCACGAGAAGATTATCTCAGGATACGAGGGAGTTTTGTCTCAAGTCGTTGACAATAAATCCAAATTAAGAATCAATAACTTAGAATCTCATAATGATCCAGTAATACTAGATTGGGTAGAGTTCATGCAAACAAAATATAGACGCCCGGAAAGTCTAGATGATGTTCTGATATTGTTACCTTGCTCAGCCCGAAAGCCATACTCATCTTCTCGAAGCCATAAGTCCTTTAGAAACGCAATAAACCACACATCTGCGCATGAAGTAATGGTCACTTCTCCTTTAGGCATAGTCCCCAGAGATTTGGAAGCAGTCTGGCCAGCCGGATATTATGATATTCCTGTTACGGGTGACTGGGCTCAAAGCGAATTAACAAGAATTCAAGAAATGCTTTCAAAACTTGTTGAAAAAAATCATTATCGAATTGTTATAAATCACTCAGGGATTGATGTTGAATTGCCTATTCCAATAATAGATACGCGATTGGGAGATAAGCCAACTAGTGAAAAAGCGCTTGAATCATTAGGGACCGCCGTATACAGCAATATGAGGAAAAAACGGCGTGGTGGCGAACTGATAAACATTGAAAATTTCCGTTCCATCGCAAGGTTTCACCACAAAAATGATACTTGGCTAGACGGAGTTGAAATAAAGGGCAGATTTCCAAGATGGAAAATTATGAAATCCGGTGAACAAATAGCTATGTGGGCGCCTGAGAGGGGTGGATTTTCAATTTCCAAAGCGGGTTTACATCACATAATTGAGCATGATTCTCTAAAGAAAATTTCAATCAAAGAAGGTATAAAATGGAAGGGTGATGTCAATTTGGCAAATCTTGAATCATTTGACAAATCAATTAGAGCTGGAGAGGACTTATTGGTTATGCAAGGTATTGATTGTTTAGGTTCTGCAAGAGCTTCTGCACCAGCATGGGAGTGGAATGGCACTCCCGGTAGGCTTGCTAAAATGCATCAACGACTCTAATTTGGATTTTGTGCCCATGCGTAGTGGTTAAGAACAGGTGATTGGTCGCTGGGATGCCCGGAGGTATGTAGCATGGCACGTATGTATGCAAGGAGAAAAGGCAAATCAGGCTCCAAAAAGCCTCACAATGAATCCCCACCTGAGTGGTCAAATACCAATGCTTCAGAAGTTACTGACCTTATTGTCGAACTAGGTAAAGAAGGGCACTCAAGTGCAGCTATTGGCACAATTCTCAGAGACCAGCATGCGGTTCCTGACGTTCGCTCAGTCTTGAACGGTAAAAGGATTTCAGCAGTGTTATCTGAAAACGGAATCGGAGGTTCATATCCTGAGGACTTGATGAATTTAATGAGAAAGGCAGTCGGAATAATCGACCACCTTGGTTCGGGCAATCACAAAGATGTTCACAACAAGAGATCGCTCGAGATAACAGAGGCAAAAATTCGACGCCTTGCCAAATATTACATTAGAGAAGGAACTTTGGATTCCGAATGGAAATACAAGCGAGATCAACTAAGACTGATGGTCGAATGATTTCCTCAGTTTGATATATTGCCTTCGTTGTCGGGGTAAACGGTGATGTTGTGAAAGATTTACTAGCGACCAATCTTTTTACATCAATCAGTTCAGGTATTATGGAGGTTGCTGAAAAAATCTCAGCAGCTGACAAAGTTATTCTCATTGCACCTGCCGATATAGAGGGAGCTTTAGCACTTTCACAACTTGAAGCATCACTGCTAGATCAATCTAAAAATTATCAAAGAAAGTTGTTACCGCCTTGGAAATATAATGATGGCACAGAAGATGATAAAACCAAAGAATTTGAGGGCTTGGTTATTGAGATTCAGCCTTTTTTTGAATCACAAAGTATGTTTGAGATTGATGGAAATCAAATCAAGATATTCCCCCTGTCTGTTGAAATTAATCTGAGCAAATCTAAGCGAGATCATCATGGAGCCATTGAATGCGTCGCCCTCTGTGCCGCAATAGCACATAATTTGTCACCAGACGGTGTAAGGGTTCGTAAACAGCGACCATTAGCAATTTCTGGATCATGGCTTAGAGGTGCATTTGATACAAATTATGACCCCGTATACTCTTTGTTAAGAGACCATCTCAAAGAAGAGGGTTCCCTAGACATACGTCCTATGCCAGAGGTTGCTAAACCCCTGACTGACATGATTCCGAATTTTCCTGAAAGGATGTTCAAAAGATTGGTAAAAAGCTGGTCTAGTATGGATTTTCAGGAGAGAGGTTCGGCAGTGAGCGAGCTTGTTCTACCCTCGCTACGTTCAGATGAACTGCCTACTATGCTCATTGAAGAATTAATTTGGCATAGGTTAGTAATTCCAGGTGTAGATATGGATTTAGCTAGTCAACTGTATAAAGTTAGGGAAGAATGGCCTTCTGACATTGATTCGGCCAAATTACATGCAGGAAGAGTTATCGATAGTATAATTTCCTCGGGTTCTATTTGAATTATTCAACGATTTTGAGAATTCTTGAACACCCTGTACATGGAATTCTTAACGGTCGTTCATTGCTTGTAATCGAACTTACTACATCGCAAGCAGGGCATTCTATTGTGGGATATGAAATGTTTTTCGATGCATTTTTCAAGCCCTTTTTTGTTGGGCTTGCAACGGCTGTGATTATCCATATCGTAATCGCAATAGCGCATATTACCCCAACAGTAAACGGCGGGTATGCCAAGTAAAGAGAGACTAGCGCAATTGGAATCAGAATCATTTCCATGTATATCGCACCTCGTCGTTTGTTCTTACTTATCCTTAGAGAGATCCAGAGACCCCCAAGGATCACTAACAGGGTTGCTATCGACAATGACAGTGGTGTGTTTTGCAGACCATCTGAGGGCATAGCACTCAAGGTAAATGTCGCCGATGGTTCAAGGTTATTCCCACTTATTTCGATTGTTTCACCAAATATGGTCCTTCTATGTTTCAAATCGATGGAATCCTCTCCTTTAATCTGGGCCCCCGTTAAACTAGTCATCATTCCTGTGTCGATTCTAATATTCAAATCGAGACTTGACCAAATTGGTGAAGGTTGAATTTTGATGAAATTCCTCATCAGACTTGTAACCTCGTCCTCTGGTAATATCTCTAATGTGGATATCCTCAAAGTTAGGGGGTGCGGAGTTACTCTGTTATCTCCTCGCAGATCGACTGAGAATGAAATTCTTTCCAAGTCCAAAACATCTGTTCCTATCAATTCCTCTAACTCTAGAGCCATGCCATCGTTCATGTAGGTTATTGCAAGGTTCACCATCTGTGTTTCAAACTCATTCTTCTCAACACCATCTATCAAGCGATTTCTTCTTTCTTCGTCACCTACCATTCCATTTTTAAAAATTCTAAGAGGTTGTGAAAGTGCTGGGTCGTCATTACCTATATTGTCCATGCCCCACCTCATCCAATATGCAATTTCTTGATCTACGGACAGTGAGATAACTCTCTCAAGTGTAATGTAATCTTCGTTTGACTCTACAATCATATCGATATTGGTGATTAGCGGGGTGCCAGAACCATCAGTTCTCAAGGGTTCTTCCGAAGGATAAAATCCACCAGATCCCCCCTCTCCATCATCAAATGGGCTAACGACAAATTCGGCTGAACCTGATAAAATAGGGGTGCCTGCCTGGATTTGGATACTTGCCCCTACAACTATTGTTTGCTCACCTTCATCAATCGCATTCCAAGTCCAAGTCAATCGAACGAATTCTCCGCTGCTGGTTTTAATGGGTTCTCCTGATAAAACAGCATTATTGACACTTAAATCCAAGACATTTGCATGGGCAGAAGTCATTTGTCCAAATGGGGAGGCAACCACCATCGAGACATACACTTCCATACCTTCAGTGGTTGGTTCGTCCAAAATTAGATCAACCAATGGTATGTCTGCGCTAACTGTTGATTCATCATCGACTCCGCCCCAACTGAACGTAATACCAGCATCCGCTCCAGGGACTGTAAAAATGAAATGCTGAACTTCAAGTTTTACCGTTATTCTACTTGAAGATGAAATAGCCCCTGAATCTACATTTATATCGACTTCGAATTTTCCTTCACCCGGCGGTAGGAATTGCACAGGAGGGTTGGTTGAACCAACGTATGATTCACCTGCAATCTCAACGATTACAGAGCCATTTATTTGCGCTCCTCCTGCATTTTCAACCTCATATTGAATAGAAAATTCCCAAGTTGATGAGGGAAAGGACCCTGTCCATGCTGGATCAATTGACCATCTTCCAATTTCTCTCTTCTGTGAAATTGCGTCGGTTATTTTCTCTTCCTCTGACTCATCCATTAGTTCGGCCACAAATGGGGTTAATGTTCCCGAGCCAGCGGATCCTAGAAGGTGTAACTCAACAGGGGTAGAGTCGCAGCATATCTCAATCGATTCAGCAGACGCATTTTTGATAGGAGCATAAGCGAGAAGCAGAATTACACACAGCACCAAAGGTGTTGATATGCTATTCCTAACTACCATAAGGAGCGATGGTAAGTATTCCCCTATTGAAAACTATGGAAGATTGGGCACTAAGACGTTTAAAGTGCCTTCTCCAAGAGATTCCCAAGTTCCTTTTCAAATAGGCCGACTAAAGCCTCCCCCACCTCTCCTTGTAGGTCATCAGGTAATATTCTCAAACCAAGTTTTGCGGCGGCTCTACTTGCCTTCAATTCTGCATATACCGAACGAGCTTTAGCGTTGAAGTAGTATGTAATGGCTTCTTTTAACTCGGACTTTAATTCCTCATCGGAGTCAACTTTGTTTCTAATGTATGACTTAATTTCATCTTTGACAAGGTCTCTTACTGCTTCTATCATAATATCTTCAGTGGCCAATAATTCTTTGACTTGTGAACCAAGGTTTCCAGTAAGCAGACGTTCGATTGCCATATTTAGCCCTCATAAGTCAATGGTTTTGAATCCATCTATCGCAGGATTGAAGTAGTACGTGTGGAAAATTTAACCATGGAATTCTCTACAATAGGAGCTGAAGATACTCTTGAAGAAGCTAAGGCAAGACTAGATTCTGTTGACGCATTGATTGTCTGGGGTAATGAAGAAATATTGGGAGTTTTAACCGCTAAACACCTTGAACGGAAGGGAAACTGTGGTAGTGTATGCGAGCTTGATGTTTTGGTAGATCCATCTCCAGAGCACAATCAAAAATGGAAGCCAAAATTTATTATCGTCACCGATGAAGGAGAACCAGTTATCCTTAATCATGGGTCATAAGCAGGTCACCATTTTCAATTACAGCATAACCTATTCTCTCTAGCTGAACGATAGTCCCGTCTGGGTAATTATGATCCTCAAGTATCCCCTGGTATGTATTGATATCATCCCCGAAAGCAACGGTTAATTCACAATTTTTCCCTTGGGAAACCCAATGAACAACTTGTCTCTTATCACTTCTTTCAACACTCTCTACATTTCCTCCAGCGTCAATATCACACAGGTCTTTCAATCTAATTGATTTACCAGAATCTGCTTTCTCAATCCAAATTTTATCGGTTATCGAAAATTTCCTTTTCGGCATTTCTGTATCCGAGTGCGATTCTATTTCGATTTCTTTGGGGTAGTCTCCAAAAATAGTCAGTTCTACTGGATCTCTTATGAAAGCTAATCTTGGTGCAGTGGGGTCGATGCATTTGGTGTTGTGAGAATATAGGGTTGCTAGTGGAACAGCAATGTCTTTTTGGGTTAGTCCAAGTTCAATCCAGAACGTCCTCAAGGCTTCGGGTTGTATCCCTCTCCTAGACAATGCGGATAAAGTTGGCAGCCTCAGGTCATCCCAGCCCTCGTATTTGTCTGAATCTATGTCTTTCTTCATTTGTGATGTTGAGAAGGAACCAAATTCATGGACTTTTACTCTTCCCCAATATATTGTTTCAGGATAATCCCAACCAAAATGCGCGTAGAGCAAAGTTTGTTTTCTTGTTGAATCCATCAAATCTTTCCCTCTAATTATGTGAGTTACACCTTGTAGATGATCTTCAATTGCTGATTGAAAGTCAAGTAAAGGCCAGACACGCCACATGTTTCCTACCCTCGGATGTGAATTGGTTTGAATTCTTGCAGCAGGCCAGTCGCGTAAAGCGGGATTTTTTAATGTCATATCAGTCTTAACTCGTAACACTGCTTCTCCAGGCTGAAATCCGTCGGAGTCATTCATTTTCTCCCATAGGGTAAGGTTTTTTTCTACTGAGTTATTTCTGCAAGGACAATCTTCTTTTGCAACTCGAAACCGCTTGAATTCTTCCCCGGTACAAGTACATACATATCCGAAAAAGTTGGTCAACATCTTGTGAGCATAGGAGTGATAGACGTCCATCCTTTCGCTAGCGATAACAATCCTATGAGCGGGGAAACCACACAGCCACTCTTGTTGGATTGGTATTGATTCATATGCCTCAATCATAGGTGGTTTTACTGTTGTATCTGTATCATCAAATCTTAATATTAACTCACCGCCTAAATTCTTAGCATACTCGCCATTTATCACTAAACCTCTTGAGTGACCTAATGATAGTGGTCCGTTGGGGTTTGGAGCAAATCTTAACACTGGCTTTTGATTGTTAGAATTAGGTAGTTCAGGTAGTCCTTCCCTTCTTGTTTGAATTTTTTTCTCCAGAAGTTCTGGTGCTTCCTTCTTAAGTATGGATTCTATTGCACTTAGTCCCTCAGTTTCAGCAAAAGTGTTTGCGTCACCCACGGACTTTGCTACTAGGGAAGATATGATTTTCCCGTGTTTTCGTAAATCTTCTCGAGACCCCATAACTCGGCTGATAACTGATCCAGCTTTCCCCTTTCCAGAGTATTGTAGGCTATTTTGTAGAGCAAGATGGCGAATGAAACTCAACGTTTCTTCATCAGGCTGCCACTCCATGATACCTCCGGGGGGCTTTTAGTAATTCAAAACAAGGTTTGTTGGCTTGCACTAGGCCTTGGTGGAGTTTCGCCACCCCAAGCATCTTTCACAGTCTTCCAGGACCATCTCAAACAGCTATGCGGTAGTTTTCCATTTACTAGTAATTTTACTGCGTTTCTTGTTTTGGAATCTGAGGGATAGCCGCTTCCCAAATCAATGCCTAGGTCTTCAGACAATTCTTCAATAATACGATCTCTTATGACTTTAGCTATGATGCTAGCAGCTCCGACCTCTGGATATTTTTGGTCTGCTTTATGCTCCGCTTTACAGTAACGGTTTGATAATTTCGTAACGTTTCTTGCGAACCTTTCGCTATCGATATCACAAGCGTCGAGCATCACATCTCCCATGGGCATGGTTTGAAGTGCTTCGGCGAATAATTCAACTTCTAGTTCATTTAAATTCCCAGAATTGTCTATTCTCTCAGGTTGGCAAATTACAACACTATGCGGCATTTTCGATAGGTCTTCAAACAACTGCTCACGTCGCTTGCGCGTCAGATCCTTTGAGTCTTTGACTCCTAACTCGATGAGGTTAGAAGTGGAGACTGAACCAAATGCACAAACCACTAATGGACCAATTGCAGGCCCTCTTCCAGCTTCGTCAACTCCAATTTTCATGTAATCACTCACAGATCTAAATCTTCGAAACCAGATATTGACGTTTCATTGCTAACTTTATTTTCATCACTCTTCGTTGATGTGACATTTTCTGTTGATTCTTTATTCCCCAATTGAGTTTGAAACCTCCCAGTTGGCTCGCTTATATTACCCAAAGGTTCAATTTTCTGATTCCATTTTTCTTGGCTAGATTTAGAAAGTATGTCATTTGCAGATCCAATCTGCGCACTATCAATCTTAGCCGTCTCAGCGTTTAACTCTTGATTATTGGATACAAATCTTAAAGAAAACTCTTCAGAGGAAATTGTTGGGGATTCTATTGATTTGGGAACTTCATCTTCTTTCCTTTCAAAATCTTTCATCCAATCTCTAGGTTTATTTTCTTCTTTTGATTTTGGCTGATAAATTTTTGACTTATTCTTTCGAGCCAATTGATCTTTTATGGACTTGTTAATCATTAGGCCACTTACAATAGATGCAATCAATATCCACTTCCATGCCCATAGATTACTCAGTAAAGATTTGATTATTTCAGACGCTTTAGAAGTCATTCCTTCCCCAGATTTTCCACTATCGGGAAGCTCGCCGATGGTTGCGCTTACAGTGTAAGAGAAATTCTTTGTTTCATCAGTTATACTGGTTACAGTGATATTGAGATAGAAATCATCACTTGTAATTTGATCCTCTGGGACTTCGGCCCATCCGCTAAATGTAAATGTGTCACCTCGCTTAATATCCAGAATTTCAAAAGATCTTATTTTTTCTGCATCAACGTCATAATTTGAATTACTGGGGGGAATTAAACTCACTTCAGTATAGTAAGATGAACTCATATCAACTAGAAGTCCATCGTCCACATTTCCTTCATTTCTAAGGGTGATAGTTACACTCAAATTCCCATCAAGTAATTCACTATCAGCTTTCGAAAATATCCAATCCACATGTGGCTCTATTGCAGACAATATTGTTATCGAATCCAATATTTCACCATCAATTCTTCTCAATTCAATAACAGCATCGGCTTGAGACAATCCGGTAATCCCCTCTACTGGCGTTAAAGATAGAAAAATATCCTCACTCGTATCGCCTTTCGAAAGGGTAACTATTCTAGAATCAATGACAAATTCCATATTTGAATGGTTAGAAATAGTTAGATAAAATTCATCATAGAAGTTACCTGTGTTTGTGATTTGAACTGCCTGTTCACAGGTTGCATTCCACGCTATTAAATCGCATTCATTTGTTGAAATTGTAATCTCGCCAGATCTCTCTAGGGTAATTACTGAAGATAGGGAGATTATTTTCTGACGTTGGGGAAATGATTGAGGCATTACAATTAACTCAACCGACACATCGCTATTATCTACATTTGGAGCTTCAAAACCAACTTCAATGATCCGAGATTGATTTGGCGATAATTCCTGTGCTTCAAACACATTAAACAAGGCTATTTTCCAACCATTGATTTCGACTCTATCTTTTTCTTCGTTACTGTTTTTTATACCGATATCGAGGAATGTGTTTACATTCCCATTATTTCGTAAAGTGATTTCGATCCTACCATTATCATCTGGGTCGAGACTAAGGTTGTCAGTTATTGAATCTATACTGATATCATGAAATGATTGCATTTCTAAATCAAAAGACCAAGTTGATATTTCATTGTCTAATTGAGATTGAGCGGATAGTGTAAATCTTGGCCCAGTTCCTGCTATTGGCATACCATTTTCGATTGGAGGGGTTTTAATCCAAAATGAAACAAAAATAGTTTGTGTTTTGTTTATACTTGACACCTGTAATCCTTCTGAATTCACGTCATCTATAAACCCAAATTCCCAACTTGATGAAGAATTAAGACTAAATGTTGCAACATCGTCAAATTCAGCATTGTTTGAAACATTGATTGCTAAAGTTGTGTTAACATTTTGTTGAACATAGAAGGATGAACCACTTTGAGCTGCGATTACCAAATTTGATTGTCTTGAAATTTTGACATCAATATCCTTTGTAATTATCCAATTTGGGTCTTCCATTGAAGTTATTTCTAATCTCAACAGCAGAACTGGATAATAGTCGATAGAGCCAGCGGTCAAATTGAAAGTAATTTCACCTGCGACCTGGGGTTGCACTTGTGTCCATGAATCGGGTATTCCTTCTGCCGTCAGATTTTCGTCGATGGTCTCAACAGAAATGAAAAAATTTCTCTCAGTGGTGAGTAAATTTTGGTAACCAACCTTTACAGGAACTGTTTCGCCTGGGTGAATTATAACCTCATCTTGTATGTTGAACCTGAAGGGAACATCATCAGCTTGGGAGAATGGAATAGGCATACAAATTAATGTGACGATAAGAATGGTCAACCGCCGCATGTCAACTCGTAAGCGTGTCACCTTTCAATCAAACGCAAAGTTTGTTCATTTTTTGTCCATGTTTAGAAACAAAATGGTATATACTCAGGTCAAAGACGATGGCTCATGAATTCTAGAACTGTTAGTTTATTGATGGCCATTTTACTTCTGTCTGCGATACCTGTAAGTGTTTCTGCATCTGAAACCGATGACATACCAACAAATGCTTCGGCCACTGGCATGCACGACTCCCTTGTTGCTGCTTTGACACATGCAGACCTTGTGACAACGCTATCAGGTGACGGACCCTTCACAGTATTTGCACCAACTGATGATGCTTTTGCAAATGCAGGTATTGATCTATCCACCTTTGATACCGACGAGGAAAATGCCACTTTAATCGATATACTAACTTACCATGTTGTATCAGGTGATGTTAGAAGCACTGACCTGACTGATGGCATGACTGCGGACGCTCTCAACACTGATAAGTTGCTATTCGATGTTGGACCAAATGGCGTGATGGTCAATGGTGCCTCGGTCACAACAGCCGATGTAGTTTCGTCTAATGGTGTCATACACGTCATTGATAAGGTCCTAACTCCGCCGCAGGATATCTATGTCGACGGGGGCATGATGAGCGAGCCATACTATGAGTTTTACACTGATTCCTACGGGCAACAAAAAATATCCTCCCTTAATCTGTCATACAACTACAAATTTCAAAGATTGAATTCTGCTACAAGCCATCCGTTTTATGTCAGCGACAACGGATACGAAGGTGTCTCAACCGATGCAATAACAATAACCGGTGATGGTAGTGCGTCAAGTGGTATCTCTGGAAGCGAGTCATTCACTTTGTTTTTCCACGATGACTTTGCTGTTGATGATGCACTAAACTATTACTGCACAGTCCACAGTAATATGATATCCCAGTTTAACTTGCTACCAAGGCCAATACAACCTTTAGACAACATCCCAACAATTGCATCATCCACTGGTGTTCATTCATCACTAGTCGCAGCTCTTGCTAAGGCAGATCTAGTAACCACCTTAGAAGGAACAGGTCCGTTCACTGTGTTTGCTCCAACAGACGATGCTTTTACTGCAGCTGGTTTTGATTTATCTGCATACGAGTCAACAGAGGAGATATCTCTATTGGCTGATATACTCACATACCACGTTGTCTCGGGTTCTGTATTATCTACCGATCTAACCGATGGCATGGTTGCTCCTGCACTAAATGGTGACAATCTATCATTCACAATAGACTCAACTGGCGTTATGGTCAACGATGCTAATGTAATCAACCCAGATGTTGTCGCCTCTAACGGAATTATACACGTTGTAGATAAGGTGCTCATGCCGCCTGTGGAATTAGTGGACATTCCAAGCGTGGCGCAATCCACTCAAATTCACACGGCACTGGTGGCGGCATTGTCAAAAGCAGATTTAGTCACCACCCTCCAAGGGGATGGCCCGTTTACTGTATTTGCACCAACAGATGATGCATTTAATGCGGCTGGAGTAGACTTAACAACGTATGACACACCTGAAGAAATTGCAGCGTTGGCTGATATTCTAACTTATCACGTCGTATCAGGCGCCGTAAAGTCTACAGATTTAACAGACGGAATGACTGCAGAAGCTGTTAATGGAGATGAACTTACATTTTCTGTAAACACTGATGGTGTAATGGTAAACGATGCTAACGTGGTATCCGCCGATGTAATTGCATCAAACGGCGTCGTTCACGTAATAGATGCGGTGCTAATGCCACCGGAAGACGAGGAGCCCGCTGATCCAGATATCACACAAGTTGCTGCTGGAACTGGTGTTCACACCGCATTAGTGGCCGCATTGTCGAAAGCTAATCTAGTAACAACCCTACAAACCGACGGTCCGTTCACTGTTTTCGCACCGACTGATGATGCATTTGCAATGGCAGGTATTGACCTAGACAATTTCGAGAGCGATGAGGAGATTGCAGTTCTTGCAGACATTCTTCTATTCCACGTCGCTTCAGGATATGTTACCTCATCAGAAATTGTTGATGGAATGACTTTGACAATGGCTAATGATGATAATGTTACATTCTCTTTAGTTAACGGTTCTGTAATGTTAGGCGGAGCTACGGTGACCGCTGCTGATGTAGTTGCCTCTAACGGAATCATACATGTGATCGACTCAGTATTAATGCCGCCAGAGGATATAGGGGACATAACCGAAGTAGCCTCTTCTACTGGCATTCATACCTCACTTGTAGAGGCACTAGTCAAAGCAGAACTAGTCACGACCTTGCAAGGAGCCGGGCCATTCACAGTATTTGCACCAACAGACCAGGCATTTATTGACGCTGGCATCGACCTCAACGCATTCGAAACTGATGATGAAATCGCTACACTTGTAGATATTCTTACCTACCACGTCGTTTCTGGAGAAGTCCTTTCTTCATCACTTTCTGATGGTATGACTGTAACAATGCTGAATGGGGACGAAGCTTCAGTTTCTATCTCAGAAGGTGTTGTAACCATAAACGATGCAACTGTTGTTTCTGCTGATGTTGCAACTAGCAACGGAGTAATACATGTTATCGATAAGGTTCTGATGCCTCCGGTCGAAGAGCCAACAATCGTCTGCGATTACACAGTGGGAATATCAGCTGGTGGCCTTGAGTTTTCACCAGCTGCAATTACAATCGATGTTGGAGACACAGTCTGCTGGAAATGGAGTGGTGAGAGCATGGCGCACAATGTTGTCGAAGTAGATGGATTAAAATCAGAGAATATTGTTTCAAACGGAGTTAATTCTGGAAGCCCTGCTGTTACCGTTGACTTCCATCACACCTTTGAAGAAGCCACAATTTTCTACTATGCATGTGAACCTCACATTCAATTAGACATGTTTGGCAAGGTCACAGTTGGCGATGGTGGGGTTGAACCCACAGTCAGTGACAAGAAAGACAAGAAGTCAGACAACACCCCTGGTTTCCTCGGACTCACTGCAATCCTTGCAACACTGGGAGCATTGCTTTACACAAGATCGAGACAGGAATGAATTTGGTAATTCCGTCATAGAGCGGCTGCAACAGAATTCAACTATGTTGCAGTCGTTCTATGTGTCTGATTGAATAAGAGTTATTTCAAACAGGATCTTTTACTGCAAGGTTCAATGCTGCAACATCAACTTCAGCTCCACTAATTGGAACGCTAAGGTCAAAGATCTGGGCGACATTGGGATCCACCTCTCCACATTGTCCGACTAGTATTTCATTTACGATGATTGAAGCACTCCGTCCTTTCAGCCAAGGTCCATCCTCAATTGGGGACAGCTGCCAATTTTGGCAACCTAAATCTCGCATCAAGGTTTGAATTCGGCCCCGAAGAGATGCAAAACCACCTGAATTTTCAGCCACCAGGAATGCAAATTTCTGTTGATTAACATGGTTTATCACAACACTTCCCATTTCGTAAATACCCTGTGGTAGTTCATGATGGCGGTTTGCAGATAATAATCTCAATAGCCCTGGCAGTATATTTTGCCTGAGTATTGTGTGTTCTGTTGTGATAGGATTTGTCATTCTAGTGACCGCACCTTTAGGCCTCCATTTTACAGAATTGAATTGGTCATCATCGTTTGATAACGTAAGAGATTGAATCTGAACAAGACCAATTCCTTGTAGAGATTCTCTAATCCGTCTCAAAAGGTGTCCGTCTGTTCTTGGTATTGCGGTTAGTGGTGCTTTTGGTACATCATGGCCAAGGTTCTCATATCCGTGTCCTATTGCTATTTCCTCTACCAAATCTATTGGATGAAGTATGTCAAATCTCCATCTAGGCATTGAAAAAGAAAGAATCCCGTTTTGTTCTCCATTGTATATCCCACCCATTCTATTAATCGAATTAGCAAGTTCTTCATCTGTAAAAGAGATACCAAGGATACCTTCAACAAGGGATTTCTTAACCTTGTGGATTCTAGAAGTGCCATCGAGACTCCATTCCATTCCGTCACATGTTTTCACTCTAATAGATTCAACTTTTCCACCCATTATTTGTAGTTGCAAGCACACTAACATTAATGATGATTCACATGCCCTAGAATCCAAACCTGTTACATCTACAAACAGATCTCTAGTTTTCGTTGTGACAGTAGTATGTTCTCCGTTTATTATAGGGGGGAATGATAATACTTCATCATTCGAATCTAGAATTATTGGAACCTTTTCCATTCCATCTAGTAGGTGTGAATAATCTACTCCTTTTGGGTGCTTGGTTAAGATCTCATCAATAGATAGATCATGACTCATCCCTAGGGGTGTAAAACGGTGCTCTCTTCCAACTGCTTCCACTCGAAATGGAGGTGCTAATTTACTAAAATCATGAACACCTATTGAAGCCCTCTTTCGCCCTCTTCCAAGGGCAAAATGAAGTTTTTCTTGATGTTCCATGAGTCTCTTAATTCCTTCTTCATCCAAATTTACACCTCTAACGATGGCCCCTAAAATTACAGGCCTAATTTCTGACAATTCAGGTGACACAGTCATTCTATTGATTCCGGGGTTTACCAGAAGTCTTGGATTAGATGGAGAATTGTGTAAAAACGGCATTATGCCATAGAATAGAGTTTCAGCAGAGAGTAAATCAGGTCGATCAGGAAATATTTCGATTTCGAGTACTTCCTCGTCACAGTTATCTATGTCGGTTCCAAGTAGAGGTAAGCGGAACGCTAAATCCTCGATGTCGTGTTTGCGGCCTTTAGCTTCAACTAGTCCTCTCAGTAGGGATTGCTCGATACTGATGCTGGGCATTTTCTCACCTTGCGAACCAATGTGGCAGCGGCCGGTCATAACCTGCTAGTCTTAGTCCACTCACAGCGGCTGTGTCCTGATCGAATGCTCGCAAATTAACCTTAGCAAGGGAATCGATTGAAGCGATACCTAATCGGTTAAGATGTGAGGATAGCCCTGAACTGACTTGTTCCAGCCACCCAGATACGTTTTCATCAGGTGCTGGACAGACTGCAAATGATATTCCAGACGCACAAAGAATCCCTAAATCTTCACTGCTTGCTGACCATGGTAGCCAAATTGATGATAAGCATTTTTCGAGATTGCTTGCTGCTGATCTGCCTATCATGGGTAAAGACGCAGCAGCGCTTAGCCCACTTCCATCATCAAGAACACTAATAGCTGCGTTCGCATTATGGTGTTCAGAGTGTAGGTGGAGTTGGTTTGTGTGTCCCACTCCTTTGATGAAAATTATCTTTGAATTTGGACCAGCTACACACCCAAGGGATACAATCAAACCGTCGATAGATTCACTTTTTAGAAAAGGCATTGAGTCCATGTCGATGGCAAAACCAGCAGCCTTCTGAATCATGCTTGTTGCTGTGAATAAATTAGATGAGTCTATAAGAACAATATCACAATCGCGAGGTTTATTTCTAACTAAACACGGATAGAATAAATCGTCTTCAACACCCTCAGGAACATAGGGAAGTAGCGGAATAGGGAGAGCAAGTGAATCCTGTTCACCTAGCAATCTAACCGTATCACACGTAGAATAGTTGGGATTGTGGGTTTCTGTTGCTGGAATCAGGGAGATGCCAGATAAATCATCTCTACAACTAGCCATTATACCTTGTGATGGTGTATTTTCAGCAACCAAACATACAGCATCTGCCGGAATTTCTAAGTCGCTTTCACCTAACAATTTGTTAATCTTATTCAACTCAGCCTTTTCTAATGCCCGCATGACTACCCCTGGTGGAGGCGTTGGGCACCTTCCGTTGATGATTATTCTACCACCTGTCATACCTGCACCAGGATCACCTGCTACGTCACCATGGATTACAATATCTCCTCCTGACATTCCACCACCAATTCTTATGCCAACGTCACCTCTGATAACCAGTAGACCCCCGCGCATTCGAGCTCCTGCGTCATTTCCTGCACCATCTAGGATTGTTATTCTGCCATTATTTTGCCCAAATCCAGCACAATCTCCCGCTGTTCTCTCGCAGGTAATTATGTTCCCGTTGTTCCCAGCACCCAAAAAATCACCAGCATTTCCTTGGTGTGTGTATGTCCCACCTTGCCCGAAAGCTGCAGTAAAAGAGCCTAGATTTCCAAGACTTCTAACTTTGGAGCCCTTGGGTAGATTTGGGCATAGTCCCAATTCACCATCTTTTGGAACGGGCTCTCCTTGAGTAGTCCATCCTATCCTTAGAACGATGTTTCTTTCTAATGCTTTTTCTAGTTGCATAGGTAGTCTGGAGTTAATGTTCATTGAGCGCGCAACAACGTCGTCATTACTTGCCATAGTCTGTTCCGATAGGTTATCTTTCTTCAACAGTTTGCTTCAAAGTAGTCCGATTTGCGCGAAGCAAGGTTCATGAGAGGCCCGCGAAAGGGCGTGTTATTGAGGGACAAACATGGTCATCAAAGTTGCAATCAATGGTTACGGAACAATTGGGAAGCGAGTGGCAGATGCAGTCGCATGCCAATCAGATATGGAAATTGTTGGAGTAACCAAAACTCGACCTGCATTTGGATGTGATCTTGCAGTTAGGAAAGGCTATCCATTATTCTGCACTTTTGATGATTTAGAAAGAATCAGTGCTTTCCGTGAGGCTGGATATGAATGTCATGGAGGACTCTCAGATTTACTAGACATTGCGGATATCGTCATCGACTGTTCTCCAGGAAAATTAGGTGCTGAGAACAAAGCAAAATATCAATCGGCTGGTGTAAAATGGATATTTCAGGGCGGCGAAAAGCATGAAATGACGGGTCTATCTTATACGTCATGTGCCAACCATACCTCGAATCTTAACGCTGAGGGAACAAGAGTAGTTTCTTGCAATACAACAGGGTTATCAAGAACTTTAGTTCCACTCTACGAACACTGCGGAGAACTATCGGTAGAATGCACTATGATTCGCAGAGCAGCAGATCCGGGGGACTCAAAAAAAGGTCCTATCAATGCAATTAAACCGGTCCTCAAAGTTCCAAGTCACCATGGACCAGATGTAATGACAGTGAAGCCAGAAATAAAAATAAATTCTCTTGCAGTCGCAGTCCCAACAACAATTATGCATTTACATTCAATTGTAGCGACATTACCCAATGACCATGGATTATCAACTGAAAAGGTAATTGAAATGTGGTCAAAATGCCCCAGAGTCATTATTATGAACGGCTCTGAAACAGGTATTACGACCACTGCGGAAGTCATGGAATTTGCAAGGGATATGGGAAGAACATGGGGCGATCTTCACGAAATATTTGTTTGGGAAGATGGTGTAAAACTTGTGGGAAACAATCTCTATTATTTCCAAGCAATACACCAAGAATCGGATGTTATACCTGAAAATGTTGATGCAATAAGGGCCTTGATGGGAACTGAACCAGACTGGAAAGCCTCAGTGTCCAAGACTGATTTAGCAATCGCTATGATGTTTGAATAATATATCAAGCCCAATTAAGGCTCGTATTGAAGTATGATTTCGCACTCGGATTATATGTATGCCATACTTGAGAGTGCTATTTGTTCTCGCTGTCATGTTGATTGCACCTGCATCACAAGCATACGATGTAAAAGTTCACGAAAACACTCAAGACTTGGATATTGCAGCAAAAAAATGGAATGAAATAACGCCATCAGAGACTAAAGTTTCGGGATTAAAAAATCTAGATTACTTGATAAATTTACATGATAAGTCATTCGACCCAATAAATCAAAAACCACCACCCTCACGTTTTGATTACAGTTACGACTACAAAGAGACTGGTATGGTTATCGTACAATTCAAAGATCACACTGGAGACAGTTTTTCGCATATCGTCGACAAATATGAATTATTAGTTTTAGATAATCTTGGCTCGTCAAGTTGGCTCTTCAGACTATCAGATCCAATGGACATAGAGGAAATCGGGCAAGAAGAACTAGTTAGATGGGCCGGACCAATGATGCCGGGTTGGAGGTTATCCAACCAATTAGATGAAACATCTGAATACTTCTCAATAATACCAGCATCTGATATAGATGCTCAAGAATTAGAATCTCTTGCAATCGATTTGACTAGAATGGGTGCAAAGGAGGCCTGGTGTGGTTCACATCTTTGCGAGGCCTTTGGAAATATCAATCTAGAATTATTGGCTAGAGATGGCAGGATAATATTCTCGGATATTGCGCACGAATTGCGGGTGACTAATGCGGCAGCAGGATCTGTAATTGGGTTGGATGATTTATCAAACTCTAGCCTTGGCTTGACCGGTTCGGGAGAGAAAATTTCTTTCACCGATACTGGTATTGATCAAGACCACCCTGATTTAGCAGGAAGAGTTGCAGGCGTATACACTCAGTTTGGCTTAGATCCAAGTCCGGCAGACTCCAACGGTGGTCACGGCACTCATGTAGCGATTACAATTGCAGGTAGTGGAAGTGGTGATTCCTCTGCAAAGGGTATTGCACCTGATGCTTTAGTTGTTGCATATGCATTGGAGCACGATCCAACGGGGGTGTTTGGAAGAATTGGTTCGATATATGATATGCTAAATCATGCCGAACAAGAGGGTTCAAGGGTTTCAGTCAATGCTTGGGGACTAAATGGTAATTATGGTGCGTATACTGGCGACTCACGTTCAGTTGATGTATTCGTCAATGATAACTCGGATTTTCTACCATTGTTTTCAGCAGGTGACGATTCCAACCAAAATATATCCAAAGTAATGGCCCCCTCAACTGCCAAAAATGTGCTTTCAATTGGTGCGACAACAACAATTTCAAATGGCAATGTTGCGAACTTTTCATCTCTCGGCCCTGCTCTAGACGGAAGGGTAAAACCAGACTTGGTTGCCCCTGGTGTTGGTATTTGCTCTGGTAGGGCTGAAGAGGCTGCTATTCCCACAGGAGAAAGCTGCGGTTCTGGAACGCATTCTAACGGGAACGACCTTTACATGTCATTAACAGGAACGAGTCAAGCTACCGCAGTTGCTGGTGGTTCTATTTCATTAATTAGAGAGTTTATTAGAGAAGAAATAGGAATATCTAAGCCGAGTGCTTCTTTACTCCGAGCAGCCGCAATAAACGGAGCAATAGATCTTGGAACTCCAGATATACCGAATGCCCACGAGGGCTGGGGGCAATTGTCTGTTTCGAATACTATAATTCCAAAATATAACGGCAATGACCTGTTGACCTATTTTGATAACTCAAGAATGCTATCTGCTGGATTTTCTACATTGTACCAATTTGACGTTAATCCAGCGTTGGGTCTAGACCTTACACTTGCTTGGACAGACTTGGCAGGCAGTGCAAACACAAATCAAAATGAAACCCGTTTAGTAAATGACCTTGATTTGTTACTAATGTCTCCAGACGGAACGATATACAAAGGTAATGTAATGTTAAACGGTTACTCAATACCTAACGGAGTTCATGATTCGGTAAACAATGTTGAAAGAATCAAAATAGATCCTTCATCAAACTTACCATCTGGTAAATGGAAAGTTATGGTTACCCATGCTGGAGGTCTAGATCAATCATACTCTCTGATACTAACAGGGGATGCATCTCTTGATCCAAAAGCCGATTTGGTTGCGTATGATGGCTCAATATTCCCATCCTCAGATACTCCGCTGGTTGATGATTTAATCACAATTAGAATTGCTTGGTTGAATCAGGGAACATCTAATGCTTCTCAATTTAGAGTAATTCTTGAGGACCTTACAGATGGTTCAATCCTTTATGATGGAGTAAGACCAAATTTGCCCGGTGGAGAAACCGATTCATTGACTGTATACCACACATTTACTACCACCGGTGACCATAACATGCGCCTATCGATAGATACTGAATCATCAGTTGAAGAAATTAATGATGAGATAAATGGTGTTAACAATAATATCGAGGAAATGACAATTTCAGTGGCGGCTTTGGGAGTTAGGTTAGTGACTTTAAATTCTGATGGAACAGAGAATCCAGACATGATAAATCAAACGCTAGATCCTAGGACTGCTGAGGGGTATACCTGGCCAGTAATTTTGAAACATGAGGGGACAGAACAGCAGTCAGTTAAATTACAAATTTCCCAAGTACAAACTCCAAGCCCCATTCGAGACGATGTTCTTCTTCCCACTGACGATGATTGGTCTAGATATTCCGACCTTTCTGGACCGTTTACACTATCACCAATGGGTCAAGGCGGCGACTCTATCTATCTGAACATCACTATGAACGATGATGATGCAGACTTGAACGGACAAACAGACAGGTATGCAATGGCTGGAACCTATGTTATGGACGTTACAGCCAAGTATTCCAACAATCCATCGGTTAAGCACAGTATAAGACTTCGATTAGTGGTCGAGGAAGTTAAAGATGTGCAAGTTGCACCTGCTGGTACAATTGGATTAGAAGCAATTCCAGGGGGTAGCACTTCTTTCTCTATATCTGTTAGAAACACTGGAAATTCACCAGCTACCTATGACCTAGATTGCTTTAGTGAGAATAGATGGCAGGTTCAACTAGGCCAATCAAATTCCTCTTCTTACTCCTTTGAGCCTTTGGATATTCTAGAATATTTACCCATGCAAGTAAGGCTATATGTGCCGCCGGTTGTCAATGGCTTACCTTCAGCAGGAAGTACTGATGAAGTTACTTGTTCAGTAACAAGCGAATTAGATCCGTTACTCAACATAAGTGAGACAGTCACTTTAACTGTAAAGGCACTGGAGTCCTTTGAAACGTCTTTACTGGATAACGAGGGTATCGATGTTGGGCCCGCAGCTTACGCAAGGGATGTGAAAGTTGACACTGGTGAGAGATTAAACCTTACCTTGTTAATAGAAAATACTGGTAATACAGATTTAGATTTGCAAGTAAGAATCAGCCCGGAACTAACTACATGGACAATTCAGGTAAAACACGAAGGAGAGATTGCAAACCGAGAAGTCGGTGTAAGTATTGGGCCTGGGGATATAGGCGAGGTAGGATTTGAAATTCTTGTTTCTCCAGTGGCTATGAGAAATGACGAAAACAATCTTGTGATTAAAATCTCTCAAGACCCATCAAATTTCTTAATCAATGAGACCAAATTGATTGTTAAGGACGAAATATCTCTAAATTATGATATAGATGAAAGTCACAATTTATCCGTTTATCCTAACGGAGATTTTACTGTAAATACTGTAATGATAGAAAATACGGGTAATTCTGGAGTCAATATTGAATGGAGTAATTCTTTGCCCCCCGATGGCTGGGAGATAGGATTTGCAGACCCACCAACTTATTTGGAACCAAGGACTCCAGCTGAACTAAGAATTTTGATAAAGCCACCTAACAATGAGCCCATTGCTGACGCATTATTCGAATTGGGAATATTTGCAGAAATAAACAATGGATTTGAAACAAAGGAGGTTGTAATTTCCCTACCTGTTTATGTCATGCCTTCCTCATTCTGTTCGATTATTATCGACGATTCTGACAATTCATTACTTGGAATAAAGCGAAACTCAGTAGCTTCTCAAACAGTCGAAATCGTAAATCTTGGTAACGAACCATTAAGCGCAGATATTAGTCATAACCTTGAGCCTGACAATTGGGGCGTGGAAATTTCAGATTCTGAAGTTATACAATTATTGCCCGGGAATAGTCAAGAAATACTAATAAATCTAGAAACAAATGATGATACAGAAGCTGGAATCGTTGAATTTGAACTGGTTTGCGGTGATAGCAAAGAGGTCATTGAGGTTAGTGTCCAGAACACCAAAACACAGGGAGGACTATTTGGAATAGTGTCAGATGAGGTTGGATATTCGATTATTGCAGTTGCACTACTTGCAGTTATCATTCTTGCAGTAAGGATAAAAAAATCCTCACCAAGGGCGCTTGAAAATGAACTTTTGATTGCACCTGGAGCACATGATATTGCAGATGATGGAAGTAGAAAGAAAGCTGTAATGGATTCTGTTGTTGCTGAAGAGTCTGCTGCTAGCGGAGGAGTCTCAGCCGAAGAAATCGCTGAAGCTTTGGCTCAATCCATTCCAAGCCTGCCAGTCCCTGCCCCACCTGTTATTCCTCAAGGCAGACCACCTGTTCGATTGCCCGCTGGTCGACCTCCAAACGTGAACATTCCTGCAGGTAGACCTCCTCAACCTAAACCGGTTGCAATTCCTCAAGTTCCTATTGGACCACCACTTCCACCGACAGGCCTTCCACCTGGCTGGACCATGGAGCAATGGCGTCACTATGGGAATCAATGGCTAGCCCAGCAAGGCCAAAAGTGAAATCTGTTAATCTCCGCGCATATGCATGGACAGTATAGTTTTGTTCGGCCCCCCCGGGGCTGGTAAGGGGACCCAGGCTCAAAGGATTACAGAATCTACTGGTCTACCACAGGTAAGTACTGGAGATATGCTAAGAGCAGCGGTTGGAAGTGGAACAGCAGTGGGATTAGAGGCAAAAAGGTATATGGATGCTGGAAAATTAGTACCTGACAATGTAATTATTCAGTTGATTATTGAGAGACTAAAGAAAGACGATGCCAAAGGCGGTGTAATGTTTGACGGTTTTCCAAGAACAATACCACAAGCAGAAGCACTTTCCCAGATAGCTCATGTTTCACACGTTATTTCGATTAATGTCCCCGATGCAAAAATTGTAGAGAGGATCTGTGGTAGATTTACTTGCAAGACATGTGGTTTTGTTTACCATGAGGTGTTTAACCCTCCACTCGAAATTGGCACCTGTGATCACTGCAATGAAACCGACTTCAAGAAGAGAGCTGATGACAATGAGAATACTGTCATAAGCCGTCTTGAAGCTTATCACAACCAAACCTCGCCTCTAGCACAATGGTATAAGTCCAAAGGGATTCTTTGTGAAATTGATGGTGATCGAAACATCGAGGAAATAACTCAAGATATTCTAGAAGCACTGAATTGAGATGGCATTATGTCAGGTAGAAGAAAAAGGTCGAATTTCAAAATGCAGCGATATAAAAATGCTGCATCAGCAATTGAACACTTGGCTTCGGTAATGCTAGATTCCTCGCTTCCAATGTTAGTCAGAAAAAATGCCGCTATTCATCTGAAAAAAACAGCTTCCCACAATAAGATATCTATTAGAGGACCTACATCTCACATGATATGTCGCAAATGCATGGAGTTGCTAATTCCAGGAGAAACCTCACGCATCAGAATTAGAGGTGGACAAAGAGTCACAACATGTTTGCAGTGTGGATTTATTAGAAGGTTTGGTGGGGGAAACAAAGCTCATAGGAGGCGTAATGATGGTTGAAATCCCTGCTAGTGTTAGAAAGAAAGCATTGGACATGAATTTCAAGCCTAGTGTAAGGATTGGTAAGACTGGAATTACTGAAACAGTTGTTGAAGAAATCTCTGTCCAGTTAAAGAAAAAAGGTATTGTAAAAATCAAAATAAATAAGGGCATTTTTGATCGCCAAGATAGGAAACAAGTTTGGCAATATCTATCTGAACAAACCTCTTCAGTTGTTGTTTTAGCAAGAGGTAATGTTGGCGTATTATATTCACGGTAATTACCCAATGCTCATAGGCACCGTTTGATTCGCAGTGGACATGCGTGCGAATAGGATACTAAAACGACATCCATCTCAGTGGATTGCCCTTCTTGCATTAGTCGCTGCTGGTATGATGGCATTCATCTCCAAATCTAATGCAGGCGGTGGTGCTGCGGTAGATATCGGTATAGAACTCAAAGATGGGCTTGGCAACGAACCTGTTTGGGTAGGATTAGGAATTCTTCTGTTTGTTTATGCGTTGATTATTACGGAAGTTGTCCACAGAACTTTGGCGGCCGCCGTGGGTGGGCTATTGGCACTGTATGCACTGAACTACTACAAGGCAGGGGACGCCTTATCTTTGGCGGAGACTACTACCTTAATCGAATGGGAGACTATTGGTCTACTACTCGGTATGATGGTGATGGTTGGTGTTATTTCTCATACAGGAATATTCGAGTGGTTTGCTGTTCAGGCATACAAAAAGAGTGGTGGTAATGTTTGGACTTTGGTAGTGATTTTGTGTGCTGTGACTGCGGTTTTATCTGCTTTTTTGGATAATGTAACAACAATGCTTTTGTTGACGCCAGTGACAATACAACTTGCAAGAGTTCTAGACTTGAATCCAATACCTTTGCTGATATCTGAGGTATTATTTTCGAATATTGGAGGCGCTGCAACGATGATTGGAGACCCACCTAACATTATCATCGGATCAATGATGAGTGAGAGTGCAATAGCGAAGACAGATTATCCAGAATTGGCTAGTAGTGGTGTCTCATTCAACGATTTTATTATTGAACTAGCACCCGGAATAATGTTAACAATCGTTCCAACATTCATGATGTTAAAGTGGATGTATGCCGAAGAATTCTCCGGTGAAAGAATTCGCGATGTTGAGGAATTAGAATCTAAATATGGAGTTAAAGATGCAAAAATGTTGAAGGCATCTGGGACAGTTCTTACTTTAGTTATTTTAGGATTCTTTCTCAACCCAATACTGCACATACCAGTTTCATGGGTTGCATTAGTTGGTGCAGTAGTAATGCTATTGGTCACAGACAGGCACGAGTTGGAGGAGCCTCTGGAAAAAGTTGAATGGACTACCTTGATTTTCTTTGCTGGATTGTTTGTTTTGATTCATTCGCTACAACATTTGGGAGTTATTGAATGGATAGGGTTCCAAGTAGAATCTGCAATAGAATATTTCCATGTTGATTACCAATTTGTAGCGGCACTGGTCATCATTTTATGGGTCAGTGCAGTCGCATCTGCATTTATTGACAATATACCATATACAATAACAATGATACCTGTAGTTCTTCAGATATCAGATTCTTTGAACCTAGACTTGGGGCCACTAATATGGGCACTTGCCTTTGGTGCTTGTTTGGGAGGAAATGGAACCCTAATAGGCGCCTCAGCGAATGTTGTAACAGCTGGTTTGAGTGAAGAAGCAGGATACCCAATATCTTTCAATGAATTTTTCAAGGCAGGTTTCCCGGTGATGCTTATGACAGTTTCAATAATTACTGGATACATAGTTATGGTTTACTGGGTTGCCGAAATTTGGAAGTTTGTTTTCCTAGGAATTGCATTATTGGGAATTGTTTGGCAATATTACAATGGTAAATCTAAAGGTAAAAATTGGGCAGAGGCATTGGTTGATGATGAATCAATCATTGATATCACGATAGCCTCTCTGCCAAAATCGGCCTCAGAAGACGAGTAACTTCACCCATTAATCCGGTGTTTTCAAAGGCTGTATCCCAACGTAGGTAACAGGTCGGTAGTATGCAAGTGTGCAAAGTTTGCGGGTTGTTATTCCTAGGAGGAGGCGCCTGTCCAACATGCGGGTCGCAAGTTGCAGAGGATTTAGAAGTCGACGATTTTGGTGGTTTTGATGAAGAAATTCCTGGATTGGAGGAAATGGCTGATGCTATTGGTGGGACACAGGAGAATGAATCCAGCCAGAACTCACTGCCTTTTGGAATTGGAGCAAGGACGGAAGTCCTAAAGTCAAGTCTGCCCTTTGGAGTAGGTTCTCCTACCTACAAACAAGAATTTGTCCAAGATTCCTTATTAGAAGAGCAAGCAGAAATTGATTCTTTTACACCCTCACCTGAAATTGAAACAACAGATTTAACACCTGACAGTTACCAAAATAATGAGGTTGAAGTTGCGATAATTCCTGAAGAAAAAAATACCCAATCCGAAATTACTGTTCAAGCAAATACCGTTGCAGAAAACGAAACTACAGTAAGCCATATTGAGCCATTGGCCAAGAAGCAGGAAATCACTGTCGAAAACCAACAGATTGATACAGTGATTGCAGTGGATATTCCAACAATCGAAGAAGAGAAATATGTACCCGAAATTAAAGCAATTCCGCAGATTTCAAGCGATATACCGGATATTTGGAGAATAGATGCAGCCGAAGTTGACATGGAAGAAATATACTCTCAAAGCGAGGAGATAATTGAAGTAAGCTTTGATAATGAATCATTAAACAGTGATGTTGTGGTAAAGTTTGATGATCTTCATTACGAGCCTGAAGAGGTTTCGATGGCAAGCGAAGATGATTCACCCGAATTGCATCCTGCTCAAGCATTACCAGTTGAAACCTCAGGGGAACCTGAGTTAGCCAGCATGATTGAAACTGCTTTCGATTACATGTCGCAAGGATCTTGGGTAGAAGCCTCTCAAATATTGTCAACAGCATCTGCTAACAGACAAAATGATTCATCAATTTTGAATAATCTGGGTTTGACTTTGTTGCAATCTGCCTTAGAAATGGATTCAAGGGGCGATCCTATGTCTTCTTCGCAATATGAGGCTGCAATAATGGCATTACGTCAATCAGCAAAATTAGATCCTGACAACAACACGGTTTTACTAAACCTATCACAGGCTCTTCTTGTCAGTGGAAGGGCAGAAAAGTCTCTAGGCGTATTGTCTGTAATAAGAGAAAGAATCCCACAAAGTGCAGAGATTGCAAACACAATGGGTGCTTGTATGGTTCAGTTGGGACGTGAAATTGAAGCAAGGGAGTATTTCTCTCCCTTCTCAACTGATGAGATTGTTTCGAGAAACCTTGCTCTTTTGCAGATTTAAATTTGGAAATATTGATTCTTGAATTACCCCTAAATTTAGGATAAAATTCGATATATTAAAACGCTATACTGAATGCTACTGAGCGGTGTGTTCGCAACCATGATAAAAGTGCGTGAAATACGATGCTTTGATATAGGGGAGGTAGGTCGGAAACGTGCTTGTGCACCCGGGCATGCCATTATGTCTGGGGAAGTGACTAGAAGGGCCGCCCTGCGGGGAGACGGTCTTTCCATAATGTCTAAATTGGCATGACTGGATACCGAAGGGTTACTCGCACAGGTGTGGTACATACACATTCTGTTGCTACAACCCATCTGGGGGATCGCTCGGCTCGAGTACCGAAGAAGGTCGTGACAAGCTGCGATAAGCTGCGGGGAGATGCATGAGTGTCTAGGATCCGCAGATAGCTGAATGGGACTTCCTATCCCTTAGGGGATAATCGCAATAGCGATAGGGAACCCCCCGAATTGAAGCATCTTAGTAGGGGGAGGAAAAGAAATCAATGAGACTCCGTGAGTAGTGGCGAACGAAAACGGAACAGGACAAACCGAATCTCGACTGGAAACTGAGAGACATGTGGTGCGACCATTTATCGCCTAAGTCACTGAAATAGAAGTCGTCTGGAATGACACAGCCATAGAGGGTGAAAGTCCCGTATATGTAGGTGATACGGCCACGTAATGAGTCAGGAGTAGCATGCGTTGGATATCGCGTGTGAAGACGGGAGGCAGGAACTTCCAATCCTAAGTATAACTCGAGACCGATAGTTTACAAGTAACGTGAGTGAAAGCTGAAAAGAATCCTTAGCGGGATGTGAAAAGAACGTGAAACCAGATGGGTACAGGCTGAATAGGCGTGAAAGCGAAGATATGAGCAGCGTCTATTCGTGCG